>ERZ827469.10-NODE-10-length-292344-cov-13.939526_pt1 | contig 292344 bp, 284 predicted proteins | sample MGYA00519917_ERZ827469 | MGnify/ENA primary metagenome ERZ827469 (study PRJEB31778, sample SAMEA3449314) | human gut metagenome | biome: human gut; feature: human-associated habitat; material: faeces | place: United Kingdom | collected 2010/2012 ... | reverse complement strand
AATTAAAGAAAGGGTTTATACTAGCGGGAGCTACCCGCTAATATAAATATAAGAATGTATGAAAATTGAGTATAGAGACGATGATGCTACATTTATTCTAGAAAATGACAGCATAAGTTATGTGATTCAGATTGTTAAAGATCGTTATGTAAAGCACTGCTATTTTGGAAAGAAAATTAGAGATTTTAAAGGTAGTTGCAAAAATTGGATGTATGATAGAGGTTTCTGTTCAAATCCAGATGAAAATGATAGAACTTTCTCTCTAGATACAATGTTACGAGAATTTCCTGATATCAACCAAGGAGATTACAGACATTCAGCTTATCAAATTGAATCAGAAGATGGAGATTCTGTTACAAGATTCTATTATAAAAGTTATAACATCTATAAAGGCAAAAAAGCTATCGCTGGACTTCCATCAGTTTATGTTGAATCGGAAGATGAAGCCATGACTTTAGAACTGACCTTATTTGACACTGTTCGATTATTAGAAATAAATCTGTTTTATACAATTTATAGAGATTACTCAGTCATTACAAGAAGTTCAGAATTAGTCAATAAAAGCGATGAGAGTATCAAATTAAAACGTTTAATGAGTTTTAATTTAGATATGCAGGACAATCGCTGGGATGTGATGACATTAAGTGGATCACATACAAATGAAAAAAATATTTATCGCCGAAAACTAGGTTCAGATACCTTATTAGTAGAGAGCAGTAGGGGGACAAGTAGTCCACAATCCACACCGTTTATCGCACTAGTTCGGCCAGAAACAACGGAAAAATCTGGAGAAGTTATTGCCTCTAATTTAATATATAGTGGAAATTTCGCTGGCTTTGTTCAAAAATCACAATATGGAACTGTCAGAGTGCAGATGGGAATTAACCCAGAAACATTTTGTTGGCATTTGAATCCTTCGAAAACTTTTGCTAGTCCTGAATCAGTATTAGTTTATTCGGAAAATGGTCTACAAGGGATGTCTCAAACTTTTCATAGTTTCTATAGAAAAAGATTGTGTCGTGGAGAGTATAGAGATTTGGCACGTCCCGTCTTATTAAACACGTGGGAAGCGATGTATTTTGAAGTATCAGAAGAAAAGTTTTTGAACTTAGCTAAAGAAGCTTCTGAATTAGGCGTTGAGACAATTGTGTTAGATGATGGTTGGTTTAAGGGGCGACTGGATGACACAAGTTCTTTAGGGGATTGGGTTATGGATGTGAAAAAGTTTCCTAAGGGATTGAAATACTTGTCTGAACAGGTAGAACATTTTGGGTTAAAATTAGGTATTTGGTTAGAACCTGAGATGATTTCTAAGAAGAGTGATTTATATCAACAACATCCTGATTGGGTGATTCGAAGCAATCGTTATGAGCCAATAGTGAGCAGAGCTCAATATGTTTTGGATTTGACCAACCCAGATGTCTGTTCTTACTTAATTGAAGCAATTAGTTTGGTATTGACAGAAGGAAATATTGCTTATGTGAAATGGGATATGAATAGACATCTTACAGATTTGTATTCTACATTTTTATCAGCTGAACAGCAAGGAGAATTATCACATCGCTATGTGCTAGGGTTATATTCTATATTAGAAACATTGAATCAAAGATTTCCTCATATTCTTTTTGAGAACTGTTCTAGTGGGGGTGGAAGATATGATGCAGGTATGCTTTATTATATGCCACAAACATGGGCTAGTGATAACACAGATGCCATTAGTAGGTTAAAGATACAACAGGGGACTAGTTTGATATTTCCAGCTATCACAATGGGAAGCCATGTATCAGGTGTTCCGAACCATCAAGTTGGTAGGGTAACACCGTTGAAAACTCGTTTCCATGTTGCTATGAGTGGAAACTTGGGATATGAGTTAGATATTACGAAGTTGTCAGATATTGAAAAAAATGAAATTGCAGAGCAGATAATATTTTATAAATCCATAAGAGATGTAGTGCAATTTGGTCATTATTATCGATTATCCGATTTTACAAAACAAAATCAAGGAGGATGGCAATTTGTTTCTGAAGATGGTAAAGATGTTTTAGTGACTTATGTGCAGATATTATCTCAACCGGCATATGAAATTCCTATTTTATATCTCAATGGTTTAGATCCAAAAGCTAATTATAGAGAAAAAGGTAGTGGGGAAATTTATGGTGGAGATGAATTAATGTATTCAGGGCTTACTATCCCAAGAACAAAAGAAGATTTTCATAGCACATTATATCAATTTGAAAAAATTTAAAAATGAAGGAGTAGTATCATGAGTAAGGAAAAGCAATATCAACAAACAGCAGAAGATATTTTGCATTTGGTGGGTGGAAAAGATAATATTATTAGTGCAGCTCACTGTGCGACACGTTTACGACTTGTATTGAAAGATGAAAATAAAGCAAATACAGATGAAATAGTAAAATTAGATTTAGTTAAAGGCCAATTCTCAACAGGTGGACAGTATCAAATTATTATAGGAAGTGGAACTGTTGATGAGGTATATAAATACTTCATACAACAAAGTGGACTTTCAGAAAGTAGTAAGAGCGAAGTAAAAGCTGCAGCTGATAAAAAAATGAATCCATTCCAGCGATTTGTCAAAATGCTCTCAGACGTTTTTGTTCCTATCATTCCAGCTTTAGTCGCAAGTGGTTTCTTGATGGGGTTGAATAACATACTTACGGCCTCAGGGTTATTTATAGAAGGCAAATCCTTAGTTGAAGCATACCCTGCTATATCAGATTTAGCCTCAATGATTAATACAGTAGCTAGTGCAGCGTATGCGTTTTTACCAATTCTTATTGGATTTTCTGCCGCAAAAATGTTTGGAGCTAATCAGTTTTTAGGTGGCGTTGTAGGTATGGTTATGGTTTCTGGTGATTTGCTAAATGCTTATAGCTATGGTACAGCAGTTACTGAAGGCAAGATACCGATGTGGCATATATTGGGATTATCAATCGAAAAAGTTGGTTATCAAGGGACAGTACTTCCAGTATTAGCTGCTGTAGCTTTATTGGCTGTTATAGAAAAAAGATTGCACCGTATAATTCCAGAAGTACTAGACAATTTATTGACGCCAGCTTTAGCAGTGCTATTAACTTCATTTTTAACATTTACAATAGTAGGTGGTGTGATGAGAACAGCAGGTGATTGGATAACTAATGGTCTTTTGTGGCTACATGATAGTTTGGGGGTAATTGGAGGAATGGTCTTCGGATTTATTTATGCACCTCTTACTATGACAGGCATGCACCATAGTCTTTTACCAGTAGATATTCAATTAATTGCTTCAGGAGCGTCATTTTTACTTGCTATTGCTGCTTGTAATAATGTTGCACAGGGGGGAGCGGCTTTAGCAGCAATGAAATGTACCACAGATAAAAAAATGAAAGGAATTGCAGCTTCTTCAGGGATTTCTGCATTGCTAGGCATTACTGAGCCAGCAATGTTTGGAGTTAATTTAAAAATGAAATATCCTTTTTATGCAGCAATGATTGGTTCTGCAGTAGGATGTGGATATGTTACCTTGACTAACGTTTTAAATATTTCTCCAGGAGCTGCCGGAATAATAGGATTTATCTGTATTCAACCAAAAGGAATGTTAAACTTTTTAATCGGTACCATCATCTCTTTAATTGTCGCTTTCATTACTACCATTGTGTTCTCAAAACTAAAAAGATTTCAATCTTAACATTATGTGAAAGTGAGAATTGATAAGAAATTATTAGTGGATACTAGATAACAAGATTTTCATCAAAGCTGAACAGGAAAAATGTTCAGCTTTTTCTTGTCTTCCTGTCTCTTTGATCTACTGGGAGGAATTTGACAACAAAAGCATTGCTCTAGTTGCAGAAGCTCTCAGCAAGTCTTATGATAGAAAAAACGTTGATAAATACCTCGTTTTGCTTGGTGGCGAACAGCTAGAAGTTGTTAAACTATAAAACATCATATTGTTTTATCACTTGAATAAAAATAACCCTCTGAGATGTCCTTGTCTCAGAGGGTTATTAGTTGTAAATGAAATGATTTTTGAATTCAGAGAATATTAGCTCCAGAATTTAGCAGCAATTTCTTGCCCTTGTTTGATTTTAGCCCATTGTTGTGGAATAGCGAGTTCATTTCCAGAGTCACATGAGGCAAAACCGCATTGGTGAGAAAGGAAAAGACGTTCTTTAGGGATGATGTTGCTTGCTTCTTCTAAAAATTTTAGAGCGCGTTCTTCATCATCAAGGTCAGTTGTTTTACTTGAAAGTAGCCCAAGAACTACTTCAACATCTTTATCTTTCAAACTTTCAAGAGCTTTAAGGTCGCCAGAGACTTCGCTGTCCCATTCAAGGAAGAAGCGGTCGTAGTGTTGGTCTTTCAAGAATTTTGTGGCGATAGCTTCATAAGTGCCACCAGCAGCAGAACGACTTTCGTAATTTCCACGGCAGTTATGTGTCCAAACTTTTAGCCCAAGTTCATGTCCATAGTCAGCAACTTCGTTGTTAATAGCGATGAATTCATCTGCCAAGTCTGCTAAACCACCATTTCCTTCCGTAAAAAAACTAGCAGGATTAGATTCGTCAAAAAGTTCCCAGAGACAATCGTCAAATTGGATGATTTCTCCACCAGCTTCTTTGTATTCTGTTAAAAATTCTTTGTAAGCGTTGATAAGACCAGATTTTAGTTCTTTATTTGTCTTGTAAACTTGATTTTCCCCAGCCAATCCATCAAAAATCGCCAATTCAGTGTAAGCATGTGCAGGTCCCCAAATGGTTAATTTGGTAGCTGTATCGCCAGCTTCTTGTTTAACGAGTTTAAAAATATCAAGAAAATGATGATTTTTACCAGAAAGTGGTTCAGTGATACGAATGCCAATGTCTTTGCGTGTTTCAAATTGACCACCGTCATGGTCTTGGAAAGTGTAACCATGGTCAGCAATATAGCGTTCGATACCTTTTAGTCCCCATACAAAATCAAGGTGCCACATTGATTTTGAATATTCACCGTCAGTGATAATATCAATACCGTTTGCCTTTTCTTCAGCAATTATTTTTTTGATGTCAGCTGTTTCGGTTTCTTGATAGCCGTCAAAAGCATCATAGAAAGGGTAAACAATATCATCACGATGTTCAATCGCTGTTTTATATTCACGTAAGTCTGCTGGTCGCAAAAGCGAACCAACGAGTTGAAATTTTGAATTAGCCATTTCAAATACCTCTTTATCTTTCTGTGTTCATTGTATAAAAGCTTTGCCATTTTGAAAAATAGTTATTTTTATAGGCTTATATATAGTTACAAACTATAACGAAAAAAGTATATATTTGTCTGAAAATTTGGTAGAATAAGAAAAACTGACAAAAATTTTTGATGGGGCTTAAAGGACATCTAACATAAAATACGGCGAGGTAAAACCAATGCGTGATAATCACTTACACACATATTTTTCTTATGATTCGGATGCTCGATTCGAGGATTACTTAGAACATTATGACGGCGATATTGTGACAACAGAGCACTACGATTTATCAAATCCTTATACGAAACAAGATGACATTCCTGATTATGATGCTTATTCTAAAGAAATAGCTGAGCTGAATGTCAAATATGGTAATCGCATCAAGCGTGGTATTGAGATTGGTTATTATGAGCCACGCGAGGCAGATATTACAGCTTTCTTGGCAAATAAAGATTATGATTTGAAACTATTGTCAGTTCACCACAATGGTATTAATGATTATCTAGATGATGAAGTGGCTGACATGGATAAAAATGCCATTATTCAAGAATATCTCGACAAATTGGAACATGCTATTGGTCGTGTAGAGGCAGACGTTTTAGCTCATTTTGATTATGGTTTTCGACTTTTTGAGGTTTCTGTGGCAGAATTACAAGTCTATGAAGAACAGCTCCGCCGCATTTTCCAAAAAATGATTGATTTTGATTTGGCATTTGAGTTAAATAGTAAATCAATGTACCTCTATCATCACGAGGACCTTTATCGCTATGCCTTAGGCTTGGTAAGAGAATTAGGTGGACATAAGTATTCCATTGGTTCAGACGGGCACAAGTTGGAGCATTTCCGCTTAGCTTTTGACAAAATACAAGCATTGCTAGACGAATGTGATATCAAAGAATGGGAGATTTTATAAAGGGAAATTTAGGATGAAAATCGTATTTTTACATGGTTTAGGACAAGACGAAACATCTTGGGATGAAGTGATAAAGGCATTGCCGAATCACGACTGTTTGAGTGTCAAGTTATTTGAAAGGGATGTTTTCCCAACAGATTTCAAAGTGTTGGAAGATAAAATTCTTAGTATTCTGGAAAGTATTGATGAAGATTTTATTCTTGTAGGGTTATCACTAGGTGGCATGCTAGCGCTTGATATGATTCAGTTTAATTTGGCAAATCTAAAAGGGATTGTGGTTTCGGGTGGTCAATATAAAATGAAGGGGAATTTAGCTTTTTATATGCAATATCTACTTTTTGCTTGCACCCCAGCTCGGGTATTTGAAAAACAAGGTGTTGACAAACATGCCATGAAATCATTTTACGGAGGGCTTTCACAGTTCAATTTAGCTAAAGTATTAACAGAGGTTGAGTTACCAGTTCAACTTATTTGTGGCCAAAATGATAAGGCAAACTTACCAGCAGCAAAAGCCATGCACAAACTAATGACTAATTCACAGTTGAACATTATCCCAGATAGTGGGCATGTGTTAAATACAGAGTGTCCAGATGATTTTGCTAATATTATTAAAAACTTTCTAAATAGAATCATGTAGTCAATCTAGGCAAATTTTTAATAAAAAAACGCTATGAGCAATCTAACTCATAGCATTTTTTATACTTTTTTCAGCAATTAGTGAGAAACACGTTTGCGGGCTGCTTTTTTACGGTTTTCTTGAATGAAAGCAGCTTTTTCTTCTTCAGGATCAATAATGTTTTTCTTAATTGCAAAAACAGCGCCAGCAACAGTAGCAGCAGTAGCTACAACTCCAGTAGCAAGTCCTTTAGCAAATGCAAATTTTTTAGCCATAATAATTTTCCTCCTTACTGATAAGAACAGCGGGCAAAATCGATAATACCCATTATTAAGCAACGGAACGCAAACTTCTTGTCCAATCGCCTTTATGTTATAATAATGGTAACGAAAAATGACTTAAAATTCAAGTGAAAACGTTATTTTTATTAAAAAATAGGGCTTAGGACGGATATAAAGACGAGATGTCAGAAAAAATAAAATTAATTGTAGTAGTTGGTCCGACAGCTGTTGGAAAAACAGCTTTGGGAATTGAGTTGGCACAACAATTTAATGGTGAAATTATCAGCGGTGATAGCCAACAAGTTTACCGCCATTTGAACATTGGAACGGCTAAGGCAACTCCTGAAGAGCAGGCGGCAGTACCGCATCATTTAATCGATGTGCGTGATGTTGATGCCAATTATTCTGTTTACGATTTTGTGGCGGAAGCCAGTCAAGCAATTATGGAGATTGCTAGTCGTGGCAAAGTACCTATTATCGTTGGTGGTACAGGCTTGTATTTGCAGAGCTTACTTGAAGGGTATCACTTAGGTGGCGAGGTTGACCAAGAAAAACTATTGGCTTATCGTAAAGACTTGGAACAATTATCAGATGAGGTTTTATTTGAAAAAATAGCAGATCTGGGAAAAAAGATTCCAGAGATAAATCGTCGTCGTGCCATTCGTGCCTTGGAACTAGCCAAATTTGGGCAAAATCTTGAAAACAAAGAAACGAATTACGAGGCGCTTCTCATTGGGTTAAATGATGACCGTCAGGTGCTTTATGACCGTATCAATCACCGTGTTGACCTGATGCTTGAAAAGGGTATTTTGGATGAAGCCAAATGGCTTTATGATAATCACCGTAATGTTCAAGCAGCGCGAGCGATTGGTTATAAAGAGCTTTTTCCATATTTTACAGGCGACGCTTCTTTGGAAGACTGTGTCGAAAAACTCAAGCAGAACACACGCCGTTTCGCCAAGCGCCAATTGACGTGGTTCAGAAATCGCATGGCTGTCAATTTTTACACTGTTTCAGAAGTTGATTTTAAAGAAACTGTTATTCAAGAAGTTAACAAATTTTTAAAATAGAGAGAATTATGTGCGACGCACTTTTTTGTCATAGAGATTATAATGAAATGTCAGAAGAGAGTAACAGGGTTTCTCCTACTTTTTGGAACTTTTTATGTTATAATGATAGTTACGGATTAAAGAGAAAGGGGTGAGCAGATGATTGAAACAAGCAAGCGTCAGGAGCGTGTTATTTTACTAGGTGTTGAGTTGCCAGAGACGGAAAATTTTGAGATGTCAATGGAAGAATTAGCTTCTCTAGCTAAGACGGCAGGGGCAGAAGTTGTCTCTTCTTATCGTCAAAAGCGTGAAAAATACGACAGTAAGTCTTTGATTGGTTCGGGCAAATTAGCCGAGATTAAAGCGATTGTGGAGGCTGATGAGATTGACACCGTTATTGTCAATGACCGCTTGACTCCTCGGCAAAATGTCAATTTGGAAGTTGAACTTGGTGTCAAAGTGATTGACCGTATGCAGTTAATTCTGGATATTTTTGCCATGCGGGCACGTAGTCATGAGGGGAAATTGCAAGTTCATCTCGCTCAGCTCAAATATATGTTGCCACGTCTTGTCGGACAAGGGGTTATGTTGAGCCGACAAGCTGGTGGTATCGGTAGTCGTGGTCCTGGTGAAAGTCAATTGGAGCTTAATCGCCGCTCAATTCGTCATCAAATTTCAGATATTGAACGTCAACTAAAGGTTGTCGAAAAAAATCGTGAAACAGGTCGTGAAAAACGCACCGAATCACAAGTGTTTAAAATCGGTTTAATTGGTTACACTAATGCTGGAAAATCAACGATTATGAACGTTTTAACCAATGATAAACAGTATGAAGCTGATGAATTGTTTGCAACTTTGGATGCAACAACCAAACAAATTTATTTACAAAATCAATTTCAGGTGACGCTGACGGATACTGTTGGATTTATCCAAAATTTACCGACAGAGCTGGTTGCTGCGTTTAAGTCAACTTTGGAAGAAAGTCGTAACGTTGACCTTTTGTTGCACGTTATTGATGCCAGCGATCCAAATCATGCGGAGCATGAAAAAGTGGTTTTGAATTTGTTAAAAGAGCTAGACATGCTAGATATTCCGCGCCTAGCTGTTTATAACAAAATGGATGTTGCGGAGCATTTGGTGGCAACAGCTTTTCCAAATGTGCGTATTTCTGCGCGTGATAAGGACGCTCGCACACTCTTACGCCGTTTGATTATCAATGAAATTCGTGAGATTTTTGAGCCATTTAGCATTCGTGTTCACCAAAGTCAGGCTTACAAACTGTATGAGTTAAATAAAATTGCTTTGCTAGACCATTATGACTTTGCCCAAGAATACGAAACCATTACTGGCTACATTAATCCTAAAAATAAATGGAGACTAGAAGAATTTTATGACTGATTATATAAGCTTGGCTTTAAAATACGGTGGTTTTACATCACTCGATAAAGTTTATTTACAAAATACCTTGGAGCAGTTGACGGATGAGCAAAAACTCAGTTTTATCACACCGCCACCAAGTGTTATCAATGCTTATTTTGCGGAAATGTATCAAAAACAATCTCCAGAAGCCGCAACAGATTATTATTTTGAATTATCTAAAGAATTGCATTTGTTAAATGCTAACCCATCTTTTGATGAATACAAGCCCTTTATTCGCTTGAATTTATCAGGGAAATCATATGGTTTTACCTATGAAAATGATCAAGAAGTGGCGCGTGTTTTTTCTGAAAAGAATGAGACGTTAGCTATAGATATTTTGTTTGAATTGGCACAGGTTTTCCCACAATACAAGGTTTACGTGGAAGAAGGACACATAAAGATGTCAAAAATGGATTTTAATGAAGAAGTCCTTGAGGACCTAACGCCACAAGAAAGTCTGCTCGGCCATGTTTCAAAATTAAAAGGAAATGTGGTTAAGCTACAAAGTTTTAATCGTGATGAATTAGTAGAATTACTAGCTCACTACAAAGGACAAGTTTATTATACCTTTGATCATCGTGAGTTCATCGCTTATGTAAAAGTACAGTAGAGGAAAGGAGATAAAAACTTCGGTTTTTATCATTATAGAATGGAATTACAATTTTTGGGAACAGGAGCGGGTCAGCCATCAAAGTCACGTAATGTGTCAAGTTTGGTTTTGAAGCTACTTGATGAAATCAATGAGGTCTGGATGTTTGACTGTGGCGAAGGCACACAGCGTCAGATTTTAGAAACAACAATTAAACCGCGTAAAGTTAAGCGCATTTTTATTACGCATCTACACGGAGACCATATTTTTGGTTTGCCTGGATTTTTAGCTAGCCGAGCTTTTCAAGCTAACGAGGAACAAACAGACCTTGAGTTTTATGGTCCTATTGGTATTCGTTCGTATGTTTTAAATAGCTTGCGCTTGTCAGGAGCACGCTTGCCATACCGCATTCATTTCCATGAATTTGACGAGAATAGCCTTGGTAAGGTTATGGAAACTGATAAATTTGTGGTTTATGCAGAAAAACTTGACCATACGATTTTCTGTATTGGTTATCGCGTGATGCAAAAAGATTTAGAAGGAACGCTTGATTCTGAAGCTTTGAAGGCTGCAGGTGTGCCTTTCGGACCACTTTTTGGCAAAATCAAGAGCGGGCAAGATGTTGTTTTAGACGACGGAACAAAAATCATTGCCAAAGATTACATTTCAGCACCAAAAAAAGGAAAAATTATTACCATTTTAGGTGACACACGTAAGACAGATGCTAGTGTTCGTCTTGGTTTGGGAGCTGATATTTTAGTTCACGAATCAACTTATGGTAAAGGTGATGAAAAAATCGCGCGTAAACATGGTCATTCAACGAATATGCAAGCTGCTCAAATTGCCAAAGAGGCCTCAGCTAAAATGCTTTTGCTTAACCACATTAGTGCTCGTTTTCTTGGACGTGAGTGCAAACAAATCGAAAATGACGCCAAAACAGTCTTTGAAAACACACACCTTGTTAAAGATTTGGAAGAAATTAGCTTATGAGAATTATAGCCATTACAGGAGCAACCGGTGGTATTGCTCAAGAAATCATCAAACATGTACCAGAAGACGATTATGTGATTGCCTTGGGACGTGATTTAAAGAAATTAAAAACACATTATGGTAAACGTTCAAATACAGAGTACTTTGCCCTTGATATGTCAAGCGATGTAGCAATTGCTGAAACGGTTGAAAAAATCTATGCTATCCATGGACGCGTTGATATTTTTATCAATAATGCTGGGTATGGAGATTTTAGTGATTTTGACACTTATACTACGGCGCAAATTCGTGACATGTTTGATATTAACACCTTTGCAACAATGACGTTTTCACGTTTAGTGGGCCAAAGGATGAAAGAAGCAGGGGAAGGTCATATCATCAATATTGCTAGTATTGCAGGTTTGATTGCTTCTGCCAAGTCTTCTGTTTATTCTGCAACAAAATTTGCTGTGATTGGTTTTTCAAATGCTTTGCGACTAGAATTAGCTGACAGCAACGTTTTTGTGACAACTGTTAACCTTGGTCCGATTGCAACGAAATTTTTTGATAAAGCAGATCCATCAGGAGAGTATCTTAAAAGTGTTGGGCGCTTTGTTTTACAGCCAGAATACGTTGCGAAACGCACCGTTGCCATTTTTGGCAAGAATAAGCGTGAGCTAAATATGCCTTGGTCACTTGCGGCGGCTCAAAAAGCTTACACACTTTTCCCAAGAATTGCAGATTTTTTAGCTAGAAAAATATTTAATTACAAATAAAACAAGCGTCGTTTCAACTCTACATAAGAAGTGAGAAGTGAATGATAACAAGTAAATACAATTGGAAAAATATTGAAAAAGAGCCAGATAATGGCTTTTTTGAGCTGACAAAAAAAGAAAAACTAACAGAATTAGCTAGTCAGATTCTTTATAGTCGAGGTGTTGATACGGCAGAAAAATTGATTCAATTTTTATCAACGGATTTGTCACAATTGCATGACCCTTACCTTTTACATGACATGGATAAAGCGGTTAATCGTATTCGCCAAGCTATTGAGAATTACGAGCAAATCTTGGTTTATGGTGATTATGATGCTGACGGAATGACTAGTGCCAGCATTATGAAAGAAGCCCTTGAAATGTTGGGTGCCGAAGCCCAAGTTTATCTGCCAAATCGTTTCACAGATGGTTACGGCCCAAATGAATCAGTCTATAAATATTTCATTGAGCAGCAAAACGTTTCTTTGATTATTACGGTGGACAATGGCGTAGCAGGGAACGAAGCGATTGCCTACGCACAAAGTCAGGGGGTAGATGTCATTGTGACAGACCACCACGGTTTGCCAGCAGAGCTACCAGAAGCATTTGCGATTGTGCACCCAGAACACCCAGAAGCTGATTATCCGTTCAAATATCTGGCTGGCTGTGGCGTTGCTTTCAAAGTTGCTTGTGCTTTGCTAGAATCTATTCCGACAGAAATGCTTGATCTGGTGGCAATTGGAACAATTGCTGATATGGTGAGTTTGACTGATGAAAACCGCATTATGGTTAAAGTTGGACTTGAAATTCTGAAACAAACCGAACGCATTGGTCTGATTGAATTGATAAAAGTATCAGATGTGGATATGGCAGATGTCAATGAAGAAACGGTTGGTTTCAAAATTGCTCCGCAGCTAAATGCACTTGGTCGCCTAGATGACCCAAATCCTGCTGTCGAATTATTGACTGGCTTTGATGATGAAGAAGCGCATAACATTGCCAAGATGATTAATGCTAAAAACGAAGAGCGCAAGGAAATTGTTCAGAAAATCTTCGATGAAGCCATGAGCATGGTTGATTTGGAAAAGCCAGTGCAAGTATTGGCTAAAGAAGGCTGGCACCCAGGCGTTTTAGGAATTGTCGCAGGGCGTATTTTAGAACAAATCGCGCAGCCAGTGATTGTTTTAAATATCGAAGATGGGATTGCTAAAGGTTCTGCCAGAAGTATCGAGGCCATTAATATTTTCCATGCTCTTGATGAGCACCGTGATTTATTTGAAGCCTTTGGTGGACACGCTGGCGCTGCTGGAATGACTTTGGTGACTGAAAATCTTGATAAATTATCACAAGTTTTGTGTGATTATATTGCTGAAAATGATATTGACTTATCACAGAAAAAAGAGCTTGTTATTGATGAGGTTCTGGAGCTCTCAGAGATTAACCTTGATACCGTGCACAGTCTTGAAAAATTGGCACCATTTGGCATGGACAATCCAAAACCAGTCTTTGAAATTAAAGATTTTGTGGTGAAACAAGCACGCACTATGGGGCAAAATGGTGCGCATTTAAAATTAAAAATTGCCCAAGGTACAACGGCAATTGACCTTGTTGCCTTTAATCAAGGACATCTGGCGCAGGAATTTCAACAAGTGCAAAATCTTTGCCTTGCAACGACATTATCGATTAATAAGTGGAATGGGCAAACGACTGTTCAATTAATGTTGGAAGATGCGCGTGTTGAGGGTGTTCAGTTGATTGATATTCGCTCCAAAACGGCTAGCCTTCCAGAACGTGTTCCAGTATTGACTGAAGATAGCACGGCAAATGAAGTTGTGGTGTTAGACATCCCTGATAAGGCTGAAGAATTAAAATCACTCTTTGTGGGTCGTCATTTTGAAGCCATTTATTTTAAAAATCATATTAAACGTGCTTATTATCTGACAGGCTATGGCACACGTGACCAATTTGCTAAGCTTTATAAAACCATTTATCAATTCCCAGAATTTGATGTCCGCTACAAGTTGAAAGAATTGAGCCAATACCTTAATATCCCTGATATTTTGCTCATTAAAATGATTCAGATTTTTGATGAATTAGATTTTGTAACCATCACAGATGGTGTTATGGTCGTCAACAAAGATGCTCAGAAACGCAGTATTTCAGAAAGCCAAATCTACCAAGACCTCAAACAACAAGTTAAATTCCAAGAATTGATGGCACTAGCTACTCCCCAAGAAATATATGAGTGGTTGATTAATGAAAGTGATGAGTAGAGGTAGTTGGGGACCTCTCCCTCTAAGAGCGGTTTAGATTTACTAAAAAATATTAGAAAAGGTTGCTTTAGTTTATCATTTTCGATATAGGAAGAATTCACTAAGTTTCTCTAGAATTTGAGGAGAGAGCAGAGTGAATTTTTTTATTTTTGTGTTCGTTGTTAGATTTTGGTGTGGTAAATCAATCACTAGGTTAAGATTATTTCTATGTAACAATTGATTGCTATGAAAGTAAAGTATTATGACATTTATTCAAATAATTTTTATAATTAATCTACAAAAAACAATATTAAGGACATAATGTTTGAGCGAATCTTGTGTAAAGCGTATACTAGCGATATAGTAATTTTAAGTAATTACTAGTTGGTCAAACTTGGTGTGAAAACTCACACCCTCGAGTTCATTCAAAAAGGAGAATTATATGAATGCACACGAAATTTTAAACGACCCGTTTTTGAATAAAGGGACTGCCTTTACACAAACAGAACGTGAAAAATTTGGCTTAGTGGGGCTGTTACCACCACATATTCAAACTATTGAGGAACAAGCAGAGCAAGCTTATACTCATTATCAACGAAAAACATCTAATCTTGAGAAACGTCATTTTTTGATGGAGATTTTTAATACTAATCGTACACTTTTTTATTATCTCTTTAATCAACACGTGGTTGAATTCAATCCGATTGTTTATGATCCTGTAATTGCTGAGTCTATTGAAAAGTACAGTGAATTATTTGTTGATCCTCAATATGCTACCTATTTGTCGGTTGATCATCCAGAATATATTCGAGAAACATTGAAGAATGCAGCTGGAAAACGCCAAATTCGTTTGATTGTTGTAACTGATGCGGAAGGTATTTTAGGCATTGGTGACTGGGGGACGCAAGGTGTTGATATTTCAGTTGGAAAATTAATGATTTATACTGTAGCAGCAGGGATTGATCCAGCTACGGTTTTGCCTATTGTTATCGATGCAGGAACAAATCGAAAAGAGCTGTTAGATAATCCATTTTATCTCGGAAATCATCATGAGCGTATTCACGGTGAAATTTATGATAATTTTATTGATCAATTTGTACAAATAGCAGAAGAACTTTTTCCAGATCTTTATTTGCATTGGGAAGATTTTGGTCGTAGTAATGCAGCTAACATTCTTAATAAATATAAAGATAAGATTCCAACTTTCAATGATGATATACAAGGAACTGGCATTATTACCTTAGCAGGTATTTATGGCGCACTTGGAATGACTGGTGAAGAACTAATTAATCAACGTTATCTTTGTTATGGTGGAGGAACAGCTGGTGCTGGGATTGCTCATCGAGTATTTTTAGAGATGATAAATGAAGGTTTGACAGAAGAGGAAGCCTATAGTCGTTTTTATATGGTGGATAAGCAAGGTTTACTTTTTGATGACATGGAAGACTTAACTCCTGAACAGAAGCCTTTTGCACGTAAGCGTTCTGAATTTACAAATAGTGAACAGTTAATTGATTTAGGTGCAGTTGTCAAAGTTGTTAAACCAACTATTTTAGTAGGAACATCTACACAACCAGGAACGTTTACCAAAGAAATTGTTGAGGATATGTGTTCCTTTACAGAACGTCCTATTATTTTTCCATTAAGTAATCCAACAAAGTTAGCTGAGGCAACAGCTTCAGATTTGATTACTTGGTCTGATGGCAAAGCCTTTGTTGCGACAGGAATTCCAACAGCCGATATAGAGTACAAAGGAGTGACTTATCAAATTGGTCAAGCTAATAATGCTCTGATTTATCCTGGTTTAGGCTTAGGGGTAATGGCTGCTAAGGCTAAACTATTAACAGATCAGATGATTAGTGCTGCAGCGCATTCTCTCAGTGGTTTAATTGAAGATAAAACCACTGGGACACCAGTTTTACCACCGGTTTCACGATTGACAGAATTTTCGATTAGTGTGGCTAATGCAGTTGCTAAAAAAGCTCAAGAACAAGGCATAGCACAAGTTGAGGGTGATATGGAAAAAGCTGTTCAAGATCTTAAATGGTATCCTAAATACTAATAAGTAGAGTTTACCAAAGTATTTTTAGTGTTAGTTTTAGGAGGAGCTTAATCAAATGAACATTTTAACATCTATTGAAAACATTTTACCTATTATTCTCATCATTGCACTAGGGTTTTACCTTAATGAAAAAGGGTGGTTTGGCACTGAATTTGGAGGAAATATTTCTCGTTTAATCATGAATGTAGCTTTGCCGTCTTCCATCTTTATATCAGTTTTGAAGTATTTAACTTTAACAAAATTAGTGGCAGTAGCTCCTGGACTCATTTATACGTTTGGTTCAGTCATCATAGCTTATATTGTAGCATTTGCTATCGTTAAGCTCTTTAAGGTCGAACCAGGTCGTCGTGGAGTCATGATTAATATGTTTGCTAACGCTAATACTATTTTTATCGGTCTTCCACTTAATATTGCTTTGTTTGGCGATGCCTCTATATCCTATTTCTTGGTTTATTATATTACGAACACTGTATCAACTTGGGCATTCGGAGCTTTATTGATTGCACAGGATTCCAAGGATACTAATGAGAAGAAAAATAGCAGTTTTAGTTGGAAGAAACTGTTACCTGCTCCTCTTGTCGGTTTTCTAGTTTCATTAGTATTTTTATTATTTGATATTCCTGTTCCGACCTTTGCAACGAATACGTTGACTTATCTTGGTAATATTGTAACACCTTTATCTCTTATTTATATTGGTATCGTTTTATCGAAAGCAGGGTTATCTAGTATTAAATTTGATCGTGATACCATTTTGGCACTTTTAGGGCGTTACTTGTTATCACCTTTGGTCATGTTTGTTATTCTAGTTTTATTTGGTTCTAGTTTGCCAAGTGTAGAATATAAAACGTTTATAATACAAGCAGCTGTACCAGGGTTAGCAGTATTACCGATATTAGCTAATGAAGGTAATGGAGATGTGGAATATGCGACTAATGTTGTTACTACTTCAACTTTGCTTTTTGTAATTGTCATCCCAATTATTATTAGTTTAATTGGTTGATAAATAATTGACTTTAGTATAGATTAGCACTATAATGAGGGTGTAAAGATATCGAATATCAAGACCTTGTTCAAGTTGTAATGGCTTGGTCTTTTAGAAGTTCTTGTTAGTGGAGGCAGTGTATGTGTACAGCTATAACTTATCAAACTAAAGACAATTATTTTGGTCGAAATCTTGATTTAGATTTTTCTTATCATGAAGAAGTTACGATTTGTCCCAGAAATTATCCTCTTTCATTCAAGTACGAGACAAAACAAGACACTCATTTAGCAATTATTGGCATGGCAACAGTTGTAGGTGATTATCCATTGTTTTATGATGCTACAAATGAAAAAGGATTAAGTATGGCAGGATTAAATTTCCCAGAAAATGCTGATTTTAAACCTGCTAAAGATGGCAAAACAAATGTTGCCTCTTTTGAATTCATGCTTTGGATCTTGTCGCAGTGTGAAAGTGTATCAGAAGTGCGTCAACAATGTGAAAATTTAAATTTAACTGATGATGCTTTTAGTTCAGACTATCCTGTATCGCCATTGCATTGGATGATTGCAGATAGCAAGGAATCCATTGTTGTAGAACCCGTAAAGGATAAAGTGGCTATATATGATAATCCTATAGGTGTTTTAACTAATAATCCTACATTTGATAAACAGTTGTTTAATCTTAACAATTATCGTCACCTATCGCCAAAAGTATCTGACAATTTATTTTCAAAAGTTCTTGATTTAGATGTTTACAGTCGTGGTATGGGTGGAATAGGACTTCCAGGTGATTTGTCATCAATGTCGCGTTTTGTTAAGGTAGCTTTTACAAAATTAAATGCTGTAGCTGATTGTTCTGAAGCTAGTAGCGTTAATCAATTTTTCCATATTTTAAAATCTGTTGAACAACAAAAAGGCTTGTGTTATGTTGATGAAAGCAATGGATATGAGTATACTATTTATAGTTCTTGTGTGAACGTTGATAAAGGGATTTATTATTACACTACTTATGAAAATTCACAAATCACAGCAATTGATATGCATCAAGAAAATCTTGATAGCAGCCGATTAATTCGTTACCCACTTCAAAAAGAATGGAATGTACTTTATCAAAATAGATAGTATTTGTGGCGTTAAATTAACAATTTATAATGATTTGCTAATGAAAGGTATCCATTAAAAATCCATATCTTCCATTATCAATCATTTAAATATAAAAAGTGAGAACATGCTTTGTTTTCACTTTTTATATTTAAATTGAGCAATCGTGGAAAGATACTAAAAACCAGTTCCTGTAGATGGGAGCTGGTTTTTGAATTATGATTTAGAGCAATAATGATTGAGATTCTCTATTTTGAATGATAGTATGAAAGGAATTGCTCTGAAAGAAGATTTATAAATTACTTTTTAAACGATTAGAATGATGTAGTTACAGAGGAACAGATTTATTTTACTAGGCTTAGATACTGAAGTCTATTTATAGCATGTTAGAAAAATCAAAAGTATAGGTGGAAAAATATTAGCTAGTGAGATTCTTTTTGGTGATGGCTTGATAACGATAGTGTTTCGGGCTGACTCCTACCATCTTTTTAAATGTTCGTGAGAAATTTGAAGGAGAAGAGAAAGCTAATAGTTCGGCTATTTGAGAAGATTTAGCGCCATTACTTAATAGCTCTTTGGCGGTTTGCATTTTTAAATTTAAAAAATATTTCTGAATCGTTGTTTGAGTTTCGTGTTTAAATATCTGTTGTAATTTGGATTCACTCATATGGAAGTGTTTAGCTATTGTTTCAAGTTTTAGGTTAGTATTTAGATTATCTCTAAGGTATTGAATAACGGAAATTACAGTTGGTGACGCGGTCGTAGTGAGTTGTTCCTTGATGTTGTGAACTTGTTTTGTATAAAACAAAATAGCGGTATCACGGAGTTTTAAAATATCTGTTAGTTGTATTAATGATTCATTATCTTTAATAAAATTATCACGTGCTGAATATGATATTTCGACATTTAAACCTGAATGGATAGCCACTTGAGACAATCGATCAAAAACAATAATAGAATAATTTTTTTCGGATCGAAGTAAGTCACCAGTAATACTAGGGACGACAGCATTTCCTAAACGATTAACAGTTTCTTTTAGTAAATCGGGACTCCCTTTTCTTACTGCTTCTGCAATTTCACTTTCATAACGATACAAATAAGAGTACTTTGTAAAATTATAGTTGGAAAGATTTTTAGCTCTTTCTGTAAAAAAGTGCTTTGCCCAATAATGAGTGTATTGATGCAAAGGTTTTGATAATTTATCTTCTATAATGCCAGTTAAAGAGTGGTTAATTAGGATAAGTAATTCTCGTATTTGACTTAAGGGATAAAAAGGTAAGGACATAAGAAGATGATAAAAATAATCTTTTTCTTTAATGCTCATTTGACTATTTTTAACACGAGTTTCAAAGAATGATTCACTGATTGTATTTACTCTAAAAGGGCCTAAGATAATATATTCTTGTTGAATATGGAAAGCAATCAGTATTTCATTGAACATGCCATGGTAAAATAAAACATTTTCATCTATCTCTTTGAAACGACTCAATATTTGATGATAATCATAATAAAGAGATGATGTTTTATCTGTTTGGAACTCCGTAGTAATAGAAAACTCTTCGTCACAAATCATAATGGATATTCCCAATGTACTGTGAAGCGCCTTAAGCAATAAACTATTTGTCAAAAAATATTCTCCTATTATTATTGATTTTCTTATCATTTTATAAAAATAATTAAAAAAGTTCAAAGAATATGCACTCAAAATTAAAATGATAAAAAATAATGTTTTTGAATAGTTAATTAAAAAAATAAAAACCGAAAATGAATCTAAAAAAAAGAATAGATATTCCTCAATTTTTATTATTGATTTAAAATCTAAGTGTCTTTAAAAAAGATAGGTTTTTAATTTTGGTTTTCAAGAAAAGTTGTAAACGAACCAGAAAAGTAAATAAGGAGCAAAGAGATGTTTAAAAGACAGGATAATCGAATGAAGACTGGAGAGCGTTTTACGAAGTGGTCTATTCGTCGCTTAAGTGTAGGTGTTGCCTCGGTTGCTATCGCTTCAGGATTTTTCGTTATTGGTGGATTAGGAAATAGTCAAATTGTCCATGCTGATGTGATAGACAGTCCTTCCAGTATAATGCAGGATTCTGATGATTCATTAGCGAAAGAAGCTAATGCCAATGATGCCACTACAGAGGTGACAGAAAAAGAACAAGCAATGGATTCTGTGGAGAAAACTCAAAATAGTGGCGATACAGTTACTGATACCAATGATGACGTTTCTTCAGAAGATGATAAATTAACCTCAGATGCATCGGAAAACTTAGAGACACCGATAGAAGAAAAAGTTGATACATCAGCTGAAGAAGAGGTTTCATCTGATGACTTAGGTTTGGTAGATGTTGATAGTGATAAGTCACTAGAAAGTAGCGAATCACAAACGGATTCGTCAGAAACAGTGACACCGGCTGTTAATACAGAGAATAACTTAGAGAATTCTAGTAGTACTTTTACGGATCGTTCAGCAGTGTCAACTGGTGAAAAAATTGTTGATACTAATACACATTATACTGCCTCAGGTATCGAAGATTCTACACTAAGATATGCTAATACAGTGTTTGATAGCGTTAAAGATGATGGTACTATTCACCTGACTGTTACAAAGTGGGCAACTGGTGCAACGGGTTGGGGAACAGATACAAGTAACCCATACGCAGGAAAGTACCTATTGTCTTTCACACGAGAAGAGTTTTATTCACAAATTGAGTCAATTACAATTAAGTCAAATGCTAACCTCACTAATTTAGTATCGGAATCAAATGGTGCCTTGTGGACTGTACCAATTAGTACAACAACAGTACAATCAGGATTAATTGGGGTTGTTACCAATCATGATGTTACCATTACGTTAAAAAATGGGCAAACCCTTACCTCTTTAGGACTAGCTGATGATAAACTAGGTTTCTCTAGTGTTTGGGTGAAAAAGAATGGTTCAATCGCTAAAGAAAGTATCAGTAATGGATTTATTCAGCAAAATAATGCACACATCAACAAATCAGATAGTGATAAACAGGACAGTTCGTTTTTAGGAACGAATACTGGGGTTATGGGGAATAAAGTACTATTTGATGCGAATTCAATGGTTATTAATTCAGTTCATAATTTCAAACCTAATGAAAATTTTCTACAATCAAATTACACTTGGATTTTGTACATTATGGAACAAATTCCAAAAGATTTGCTTCCCTACATTGATTTGGATAATATTGAATTGGGTGTCTCAGATATCAGCGGAAATTTCCAAACTAAGAATCCAATAAAATTGAAAGCTGATAGTAATGGATTGGTTGATAGTCGCAATAGTCCTGAAATTAGTATTATTAATAATGATACACGTACGCAATTGGATGCAGCTAGAACTCGTTTGGATAAGGATGTATTTTATGGTACTTTGGGGCAAAGTCGTAACTACACAATTAAGTATCATTTGAAAGATTCAGTGACGTTGGCGGAATTTGCTAAGGCCATGAATGACTATATAAAAAATAACAATCAGCAGCTAACATTTGAATCATGGCTTGAGAGTGATTATTTAAATAGTGGACGACCATTACTTGATAAACCAGATGGTGGAGCTGATACAAAAGAATTGCTTCACTCTTATGCTAATGGCTATTTAGATGTTAATGATAGTGATAAAGACGGTTTATTCGATTTTGTTGAATTTCAAATTCAATCAGACATTAATAAAGTAGATACTGATGGAGATGGTGTGCCAGATGGACAAGAGTATTTGATCGATAATACTGATATCTTGGATGCTAAGTCTTATAAGGTGGCAAAACCGACAACATCTACAACTGTTATTAATAATGCCGCTTCTGATACTGTTATTCAGGGAACAGTACCTAAAGTTGTTTATACAGATCCTTCAGACGATTCAAAATCTTTAAATGTCACTAATACAGACGCTGGCGAAGTTATTGTTAAGTTGGTAAAACAAGGAACTGACAGTGTAGTGGCGCAGACGACTATTCCATTTAAGGATCTATTAGCTGGGAACTTTGAATTAACTATTCCAAAAGGAACACTTCAAACAGGGGACAAACTACAATTAGTCGCTTATAGTCCAGATGGGAAACAGCATACTGACGGAGATATCATTACGGTTGATAACCGTAGCGATGCGGATAAATATACTCCAAACGTTGAAGACGAAACGGTTGATTTTGGAGGTAAGGTTGATTTAACGGATAACGTGACGAACTTAGGAGATCTACCAAGCGGAACAACGGTAACGGATGTCACAAAAACTCCAATTGATACGACTCAACCAGGCGATTATACAGGTACCATTGAAGTGACTTACCCAGATGGTAGCAAAGAGACCATTGATGTTCCTGTTCATGTGGTTGATAACCGTAGCGATGCGGATAAATATACTCCAAACGTTGAAGACGAAACGGTTGATTTTGGAGGTAAGGTTGATTTAACGGATAACGTGACGAACTTAGGAGATCTACCAAGCGGAACAACGGTAACGGATGTCACAAAAACTCCAATTGATACGACTCAACCAGGCGATTATACAGGTACCATTGAAGTGACTTACCCAGATGGTAGCAAAGAGACCATTGATGTTCCTGTTCATGTGGTTGATAACCGTAGCGATGCGGATAAATCAGAGAATTCTGGTGGCAATCTGATCGTATCAAATGATGATAATAATATTTTCCCAAATCAAGGTGCATCGCATATTATGCCAACTAATAATGTTCTTATTAACAAGAATAGCCTACCAAATACAGGTGATTCAAATAGTATTGTAGGGGTACTGTTAGGTGGTATGTTAATTGTTATGTCTACGTTGTTAGGAACAGGGAATTCTAGAAAAAAATTTAATAACGATTCAAGAAGAGATAAGTAATTAAGTATAGTAATCACTCTCTATAATTGTCATCTTATAGCGACAAGTGATAAACTTTAGAATTATCATAGTGATTAAATGAAAAATACTAATTTATAGCACTTAATTAAGTATAAAATGAATCTTAAAAATGTTTTATATTAATGAGACGTGTAGGAAGGGGGTGAGATGTTGGAAAAGTTGAAGAGGGTTGCAACTCCAAAGCGTATTGTAGGTCTTACAATCGTAATATTAGTTCTAGTTTTTGGCTTTCAAAATAGGAACTCTGTTGAATTATCAGTGATATTTTTTTCAATTAAATTACCACTAATAGTTCTCATTGTAGCTCTCTATGTTTTAGGGGTTATTTCTGGATGGATGTTTAAACGTAATGATGTTAAAAAGATTGTTTCGGATGTTCAAAAAGAAACTAAGGAAGAACTGGCTGAGTTAAAAAATCAGCTAAGCACAGATTAAGTCGGTGATATAGAAAATAGGAGGAAATACTTATGTCAGAAAAAGGAACAGTAGAATCAGCTAAAGGTAAAGTAAAAGAAACTGTTGGAAAAGTTACTGGAGATAGTCAAAAGAAAGCAGAAGGATTACTAGACCAAGTTGTTGGTAAAACAAAAGAAGTAGCTTCAAATGTTAAAGAAACAGCAGAAGAGCTTGTAGAAGAAGTTAAGGATAAACTTGATAAATAAAAAATCAGTTTAGCATTATTGTAAAGGGTATTCTTGATGTTAAAGAGAATAGTGAACAACTAAAAAATTTCACTGAAGATTGGTAGTCTGCCAATTGTAGTGCTTAAGTAAACTCTAGCGAGAACAACATTTGTTCTCGCTTTTTTGATGTTAAAACTGAGATAAAAGCTTTGTAATCATATAGATAATATGTGTGTCTATCTAGCAATGGCTAATTTAATCGCAGTAAGAATTTTTTCTTGACAAGTGAGTGGATACTCACTATAATATTACCTATTCTAGTAAGTGATTAATTACTCATTTATCGATTTTAGAAAGAAGGTTTAGTAATGGAAAAACTCATTGATCTAAGAGAACTGAAAAAAGCTTTCTCTGCGCAAATGGTTTTGAATGGTGTGACCCTTGAAGTTAATAAAGGTGAAATCATCGGACTGATTGGTCCATCTGGTGCAGGAAAGTCAACAATGATAAAAACTATGCTGGGAATGGAAAAGGCAGATAGTGGAACAGCTTTGGTGCTCAATACTCAAATGCCTAATCGTCATATCTTGGGAAAAATTGGTTATATGGCTCAATCGGATGCTCTTTATGATGCCTTGACTGGTCTTGAAAATTTGGAATTTTATGGACAGATGAAAGGAATTGCCAAGAAAGACTTAACTTTGCAAATTCACCATGTAGCACGAGTTGTTGACTTGCAAGATCATCTTGATAAATTTGTCTCAGGCTATTCCGGAGGGATGAAACGTCGTTTATCACTTGCCATTGCCCTACTTGGAAATCCTGACTTGCTGATTTTGGATGAACCAACAGTAGGAATTGACCCTTCTCTTCGTCGAAAAATATGGGCAGAGTTAGATAATATTCGCCAGGAAGGACGTTCAGTGTTCATTACGACACACGTTATGGACGAAGCTGAACTTACAGATAAGGTTGCTCTGCTCTTATATGGTGACGTCATTGCTTTTGATACACCGCAGGGGCTCAAAGAGCGTTATGGTGTCAATACTGTGGAAGAAGCATTTTTGGCTGCTGAAGATAGAGAGGAACTTTAAGATGCGTATTCTAGCTATTTCTAAAAAAGTATTAAAAGAATTACTACGTGATAAGCGTACCCTAGCTATGATGTTTGTGGCACCAATTCTTATCATGTGGCTGATGAATGTCATGTTCTCGGCTAGCAGTACAACTTCAGTGATTATTGCTGCTGTTGATGTTCCAAGTAGTTTGATTGAAAATCTTGATGATGTGGAACATGTTGCTGTTGAAAAATATACTAGTGCTAAAGCGGCGCAAAAGGATTTAGACAATCAGGAAGTTGATGCGATTCTTACGGTTGATGATGATACTTATGATGTAACCTATGCCAATACAGACTCATCTAAAACCGCTCTAACCCGTCAAGCTATCAAATCGGTGCTTAGTTGGTCTATTACCAACCAGTTTATGAGCCAAGTTAAGGAAGCTGTAGCTGAAACTCCGAGTCTCGCTTCCCTTCTCCCTACCAGCAATGTTAGTTCGACTGACTTAACCGAACATTATGATTATGGTGACGAAAATACGGGATTCTTTGCCAAGATGATTCCAATCCTTATGGGCTTTATGGTTTTCTTCTTTGTCTTTTTGATTTCAGGAATGGCGTTACTCAAAGAACGTACGAGCGGTACTCTTGATCGTTTGTTAGCCACACCTGTTAAACGTAGCGACATTGTGTTTGGATATATGATTTCCTATGGTATTATAGCGGTTATTCAAACTGTTGTTATTGTCCTTTCAACTATCTGGTTGCTTGATATTGAGGTAGTTGGTAATATTATCAATGTCATCATTGTGAATTTTGTTTTAGCCTTGGTAGCCCTAGCTTTTGGAGTTTTATTATCTACTCTAGCAAAATCAGAATTTCAGCTGATGCAGTTTTTACCGCTGGTAATCATGCCTCAGCTCTTTTTCTCAGGAATCATTCCTCTGGATAGTATGGCAGATTGGGTACAACATATTGGTAAAATTCTTCCTCTTTCATATTCAGGAGATGCCTTGACTAAGATTATCATGTATGGCGATGGATTTAATAGTGTTGCCTTTGATCTTTTAATCTTATTAATGTTTCTTGTTGGTTTAACCACTGCTAATATTATAGGGCTCAAACGCTATCGTAAAGTGTGATATAATGAAAGAAGTGGTGATAAAAAGGAGTTTAGTTTTACATGACTGAAAAAAATATCGTTTTATCTTTTGAAGAACGTTTATCGAAAGTTAAAATGCCTTCGGGAAAACGCAATACCTTATTGGCAGCTATGAAGTTATTTGCAGCGCAAGGATTTCACGGAACATCGACTGCACAAATAGCAGAAGTGGCTGGAGTGAGTCAAGCAACTATTTTTAAATATTTTAAGACAAAAGAGGAATTGTTAATAGGTGTCTTGGAGCCAATGGCAGAACTTTTGAGTGCTCCTTTTATCCAAAATATTATGAAGTTTAGCAAGAAAGAAGATATTGTTCATTATTTTATTTATGATCGTTACGCTTTTATCAAAGCCAATCACTCATTGGTGAAGATTATTATTCAAGAACTATTGACGAATTCAGAAATGAAGCACTTTATTGGGAAACAGATGGAGCAATTAGCACCCTCTATTGATAAAATTGCTGAGCGTTTATGTGAAGGGAATTGTCTTCGAAAAACGGAGGTTATCCGTATTGCAATTTCACCTTTTTTTAGTTATATAATGCAAATGGTCATTTTTGATGTAGAAAGTCAAGATGAAGAATACGATCTCACTCTTTTAGAGCAGCAAACGTTAAAACTCTTGTCAGAATAAGGTTGGAGAAGATAATGTTTCATTTTAAAATGATGATGAGACCTTATCTGAAACTGTCAAATTCACCTTTTATTACAAGTTGTTTGTCAGTATTACATTTTTCATAAAAGTGTGCTATAATAAAATGTAAAACATTTTTTGGCAAAAAGCCCATAGAAAGAAGAAAATGGATTTAAAAAATTATATCGCTACAATTGAAAATTATCCTAAAGAAGGAATCACTTTCCGTGATATTTCTCCTTTGATGGCAGATGGAAATGCTTATAGCTATGCTGTTCGCGAAATTGTACAGTACGCTACTGACAAGAAGATTGACATGATTGTCGGTCCAGAGGCGCGCGGATTTATCGTCGGTTGCCCTGTTGCATTTGAACTCGGAATTGGCTTCGCACCAGTTCGTAAACCTGGTAAATTGCCACGTGAAGTAATCTCAGCTGATTATGAAAAAGAATACGGCATTGATACATTATGTATGCACGCTGATGCTATTAAACCTGGACAACGTGTTCTTATTGTTGACGACCTTTTGGCGACAGGTGGTACCGTTAAAGCAACCATTGAAATGGTAGAACGCCTTGGCGGTGTTGTAGCTGGATGTGCTTTCCTTGTTGAATTGGACGGATTGAACGGACGTAAAGCACTTGAAGGTTACGATACAAAAGTTTTAATGAATTTTCCAGGGTAATCATAGTTAAAAACTATATCTACTTAGAGGAATTATATAATTGAAAACTATATCTCCATATTTTATAATATTACTTAACGACAATATTATAGAATGGAGATATTTTCATGCCAATAAAACTTGATAAAGAATTGCCGGCGTTAGACATTTTACGCGAAGAGAATGTCTTCATTATGGATAATAAACGTGCCAAACATCAAGATATTAGACCAATGGATTTTCTCATTGTCAACTTGATGCCAACAAAAGAAGTGACAGAGACACAGCTTTTACGCCTATTAGCCAATACGCCTTTGCAAATTAATGTTGAGTTTCTTTATATGACGAGCCATGAGTCTAAAAATACAACTGCTGAACATTTAGAAACTTTTTACAAAACATTTGACGATGTGCGACATAAGTATTATGATGGATTAATCATAACAGGTGCTCCTATTGAAACTTTGGATTATGAAGAAGTTGATTACTGGAGCGAACTTTGTCAAATCTTTGCTTGGTCTAAAACACACGTTTATTCAACTCTTCATCTTTGTTGGGGAGCGCAAGCGGGCTTGTACTATAAATACGGCATCAAAAAAGTTTTGTTAGACTGTAAGTTATCAGGTGTTTTTTCACAAGACGTTGTTAGCCCTGAAAATCCTATCGTACGTGGATTCGATGATAGTTTTATGGCGCCACATTCACGTTATACCGAGGTGTGTCGTGAAGACGTTGAAAAAATTGATGACTTGGAAGTTATTGCGGCTAGTGAAGTTGTTGGTTTGTCTATTGTGGCTAGTAAAGATTTGCGTGAAGTTTATAGCTTTGGACATTTAGAATATGATCGAGAAACCCTTGATAGGGAATATAAACGTGATGTTAAGGTTGGAAAAAATCCTAACATTCCAGAACACTATTATTTGAATGACGACCCCGCCCAAAATGTGCCAATGCACTGGAATTTGGCAGCAACAACATTCTTTAGTAACTGGATTAACTATGCTGTTTATCAGGAAACCCCATATTCATTGGTAGAACTGGAAAAAGATTTTTCATTTTATGGTTACCTATAATCAGATAGGGTTAATTTTCTGACGATAAAACGTGCTAAATCTCTATCTCGGATGACTTGATGGATAGGATTATCTTTTAGGAATATTATTATGAGTTTTTTAGAAAATTTTAAATCGGGTAATTTGGTGCTACCGAGTGCTCTTCTTTTTCATTATAAAGATATCTTCAAAAGTTCAGATGACTTTTTGATTTGGCAGTTTATTTATTTGCAAAACACGACCAAAATGGATGACTTAGCGCCTAGTCAAATCGCAACTGCTTTAGACAAGACAGTTGCCGAAGTGAATCGTTCGATTTCTGATTTGACTGCTCAAGGTCTTTTGGACATGAAAACCATTGAGCTTGGTAGTGAAATTGAGGTTATTTTTGATGCAAGTCCAGTTTTGGCACTTTTAGATGACTTGTTAGCTAAACCTACGGAGACTCAAGAAAAACAAGCTTTAAATCCTATTAAAGAATTGGTTGAAGATTTTGAGCGTGAGTTGGGCCGCATGCTTAGCCCATTTGAACTGGAAGATTTGCAAAAAACAATTCGTGAGGACAAGACAGACCCTGATTTGGTTCGGGCAGCCCTTCGTGAAGCTGTTTTTAATGGTAAAACTAATTGGAATTATATCAATGCGATTTTACGTAATTGGCGTCGTGAGGGTATTACAACCATGCGTCAAGTTGGGGAACGTCGTAAAGAGCATGAGGACTCGAAAGCAGGCAAAGTATCCGTATCAGATGATTTTCTAGCTGCTATGGATTTATGGAGTGACTAATGAGAGTAGGACGTGAACGTTTAAAGAAAATCTTAGCTATTATTGGTGAGATGTATCCAGAGGCACGTGGTGAATTGGAGTGGGAGACACCATTTCAATTGCTAATCGCGGTCATTTTATCTGCGCAAACGACAGATAAGGCAGTTAATAAAATCACGCCAAACCTTTGGAAAAAATACCCTGAAATTGCTGATTTAGCCAATGCAAATTTAGAAGATGTTGAAGATTGTCTGAGAACGATTGGTCTTTATAAAAATAAAGCTAAAAATATCGTCAAGACAGCGCGAGCTATTTTACGAGATTTTGATGGCAAAGTTCCAAAGACTCATAAGGAGCTTGAAAGTTTGCCTGGAGTTGGACGTAAGACGGCTAATGTTGTTTTGGCAGAAGTGTATGGTATCCCGTCCATCGCTGTGGATACTCATGTGTCGCGTATCGCTAAACGTCTCAATATCTCAGCACCAGATGCTGATGTTACCGAAATTGAGCAAGACTTGATGAAGAAAATTCCAAAGAAAGATTGGATTTTAACACATCATCGCTTGATTTTCTTTGGACGTTATCATTGCTTGGCTAAAAAGCCAAAATGCGACATCTGTCCAGTTCAAGCCTACTGTAAGTATTACAAAGATAATGTGAAAAATAATTAGAGTTTGGGACGAAAATTGTTTACATAGTTATTATTTACAAGACGCAGTGGTTGAGTGGTTTCTAATGCGCTGATAAATCAGCTTTTACAACCCTACTTGACATCAAGCTTCGCTTGACTTTATTTCCCACCTCGAAAGATTCCCCAAATCTTTCGAGCTATGCGGGGGTGAGTTATAAAGGTTTGGGGAACCTTTATAATCGGGAAATAAAACTTACGAAGTAAGTGTCAAAAACGGTTTAGGAATAGACCGTTTTAGGTCAGCAACAAGAAATTAAGACTTGCTGAGAAATCAAGTTTCTACGAAACTACTGATTCGCTTTTTAATTTTTAGGCTCATGAATAAAGTCTCCACTGGAGACTTTATTTGTCTCACTCCCTTTTGATATAATTGAAATGAATGATATTTTAGAAGGAAAATTTATGCAGACAGTATTATCACAACGTTTGGCTGCCGTGGCGGAATTTGTGCCGCAGGGGGCACGTTTACTTGATGTTGGAAGTGACCATGCTTACTTACCAATTGTTTTGACAGAAGGGGAAAAAATTTCATTTGCTATTGCAGGTGAAGTGGTTAAAGGACCTTATGAATCAGCCCTTCATAATGTTGCAGGAGCTGGTTTAGCTGATAAAATCGCTGTTCGTTTAGCAGACGGTTTAGCGGCTTTTGACGAATCTGATAATGTGACAGCTATCACCATTTGTGGCATGGGTGGTGGTTTGATTGCTGATATTCTCGCAGCTGGCGTTGATAAATTAGCAAGCGTTGAGCGTCTGATTTTACAACCTAATAACCGTGAGGATGAGCTTCGTGCTTGGCTTATGGCAAATCATTTCAAAATTATTGCGGAAAAAATCATGACTGAAAATGATAAATTCTACGAAATCATGGTGGTAGAACATGGGAAAATGACTTTGTCGGATACAGAATTGCGTTTTGGACCATTTTTAAATCAAGAAAAATCAGCAATCTTCAAATTACGTTGGAAACGTGAATTGAAAAAATTAGAGATTGCTTTGCCACATGTTCCTAAAAATCGTATCGATGACCGCGAAGCCATTTCACAAAAAATAGCAGCAATTAAGGAGGCTATCAATGAAAGCAAGTGAGATTATTGCTCGTTATGAGGCGTATTGCCCACGTGAATTATCTATGGAAGGAGATATTTCAGGGCTTCAAATTGGCACTCTTGACAAGGATGTTAAGCGTGTGATGATTGCACTTGATGTTCGTGAGACGACAGTTGCAGAAGTAATTGAAAAAGGTGTTGATTTGATTATTGTTAAACACGCTCCGATTTTTAAACCACTTAAGGACTTGGTCGCAACGGCACAAAATCAGATTTACATTGACTTGGTGAGGCACGACATTGCCGTTTATGTTAGTCATACTAACATTGATATTGTTCCAGATGGTTTAAATGATTGGTTTTGTGAGCTCTTGGAGATTAAGGACACTGACATTTTGACACCAACTGCAGATGGCTATGGGATTGGTCGTATCGGAAAGATTGAGGAGCAGACTTTTTCCGATTTTGCATTAAAAGTAAAAGAAAAATTCCATTTGGATAGTGTACGCCTAGTTGCTTATGGAAATCAAGAGACTCTCGTTAACCGTGTTGCGATTTGTGGCGGAAGTGGTCAAGGATTTTATCGTGACGCAATGGAAAAAGGGGCACAAGTGTATATCACAGGAGATATTTATTATCACACAGCCCAAGAAATGATTACTAACGGCATGCTTGCGATTGACCCTGGGCATCACATCGAAGTGCTTTTTATCGATAAATTGGTTGAAAAATTCAATGCTTGGAAAGCCGATAATCAATGGAATGTTGATTTTATAGCCAGCCAAGCAGAAACTAATCCATTTTTTCATTTGTAATAAGTTGTAGGATTGAGAAGAAGTCTCAATCCTATTTTGGTTTAAAAATGTCATGCTAATCCAGAATTTGCGTTATTTCAGTGCAGGAAATTCCTGAAAAACTTGCAAAATAGGAAACTTAGTGACAGCATTTCCAAAAAATGGTAAAATAGAATTGATAATTAATAAAGAGGGAGACCTAACTATGAAAGGTATTATTCTAGCAGGAGGATCTGGTACACGTTTGTACCCATTGACTCGTGCGGCTTCAAAACAACTTATGCCAGTGTATGATAAACCAATGATTTACTATCCACTGTCTACACTAATGTTGGCAGGAATTCGAGATATTTTAATCATCTCAACACCGACTGATATTCATCGTTTTGAAGAATTACTTGGTGATGGGTCAGAATTTGGAATTTCACTTTCTTATGCTGTTCAACCAAGCCCAGATGGATTGGCACAAGCTTTTATCATCGGTGAGGAATTCATCGGTGATGACAACGTTGCGCTTATCTTAGGAGACAACATTTATCATGGACCAGGACTTAGCAAAATGCTTCAAAAAGCAGCTAGCAAAGAAAAAGGGGCTACTGTCTTTGGTTACCAAGTCAAAGATCCAGAACGTTTTGGTGTTGTTGAGTTTGATGATAATCGTAACGCGATTTCAATTGAAGAAAAGCCGGAACATCCAAAATCTCACTATGCCGTAACAGGTCTTTATTTCTATGACAATGATGTTATTGAAATTGCTAAAAGTATCAAACCAAGTGCGCGTGGTGAACTTGAAATTACAGATGTCAACAAAGTTTACCTTGAACGTGGCGACCTTTCTGTAGAAGTTATGGAACGTGGTTTTGCGTGGCTTGATACAGGAACACACGAAAGTCTTTTGGAAGCGGCTCAATACATTGAAACTGTACAGCGTATGCAAAATCTTCAAGTGGCAAACTTGGAAGAGATTGCTTATCGTATGGGCTACATCACCAAAGAAGATGTTCATAACCTTGCACAACCATTGAAGAAAAACGAATACGGAAAATACTTGCTTCGTTTGATTGGAGAAGAGTAATGACTGAACAGTTTTTTGGTAAAGAATTAGCAGGGCGCAAAATTGATGCTATCCCTGGAATGATTGAATTTGATATTCCGGTCCATGGTGACAACCGCGGATGGTTCAAAGAAAACTTCCAAAAAGAAAAAATGATTCCTCTTGGTTTTCCAGAATCTTTCTTTGCAGAAGGTAAATTACAAAATAACGTTAGCTTCTCACATAAAAATGTTTTGCGTGGACTTCATGCAGAACCTTGGGATAAATACATTTCTGTGGCTGACGAAGGTAAAGTTCTAGGGTCATGGGTTGACCTACGTGAAGGTGACAGTTTTGGTCATGTTTATCAAACTGTTATTGATGCCTCAAAAGGTATCTTTGTTCCTCGCGGTGTTGCCAATGGTTTCCAAGTATTGTCTGATAAAGTTGCATATAGCTATTTGGTTAATGATTACTGGGCACTTGAACTCAAACCAAAATATGCCTTTGTTAACTATGCAGACCCAACATTAGGCATTAAATGGGAAAACTTGGAAGCAGCAGAAGTCTCTGAAGCTGACAAAAATCACCCATTGCTTAAAGACGTTAAACCATTAAGCAAAGAAGATTTGTAATACCTAATAAAAAAATAAATCAGAAAGGAATGTTCAGTTTATTAAAAAAACTGAACACGGGACTAAATCTCTGAGAAAAAAGATAAATCTTCCTAGACGCTAGTCGTCTACGTCGGACTTTCTATTTTTCCACGAGATTTTTCGCAAGCGAAACGTCCCTTTGTATCTTAAGTTATGTCTGAATACAAAAATATCATTGTAACCGGTGGTGCAGGTTTCATCGGTTCAAACTTCGTACACTATGTTTATAATAACCATCCAGACGTACATGTTACTGTTCTTGATAAATTAACATACGCTGGTAATCGTGCTAACTTGGAAGAAATCCTTGGTGACCGTGTTGAATTGGTTGTTGGTGACATTGCAGATGCTGAATTGGTTGATAAATTAGCTGCTAAAGCTGATGCTATCGTTCACTACGCTGCTGAAAGCCACAACGATAACTCATTGAAAGATCCAAGCCCATTCATCCAAACGAACTTTGTTGGAACATACACACTTTTGGAAGCAGCTCGTAAATACGATATTCGTTTCCATCACGTATCAACTGACGAAGTTTACGGAGATCTTCCACTTCGTGAGGACCTTCCAGGACATGGTGAAGGACCGGGTGAAAAATTCACTGCTGAAACAAAATACAATCCAAGTTCACCTTATTCATCAACAAAAGCTGCATCAGATTTGATTGTTAAAGCTTGGGTACGTTCATTTGGCGTTAAAGCAACTATTTCTAACTGCTCTAACAACTATGGACCATACCAACACATCGAAAAATTCATTCCTCGTCAAATCACAAACATTTTGTCAGGAATTAAACCAAAACTTTACGGTGACGGTAAAAACGTTCGTGACTGGATTCACACAAACGACCACTCAACTGGCGTTTGGGCTATCTTGACTAAGGGACGTATCGGTGAAACTTACCTTATCGGTGCAGATGGTGAAAAGAACAACAAAGAAGTTCTTGAACTTATCCTTGAAAAAATGGGTCAACCAAAAGACGCATATGACCACGTAACAGACCGTGCTGGTCACGATCTTCGTTACGCTATTGATTCAACTAAACTTCGTGAAGAACTTGGTTGGAAACCTCAATTCACAAACTTTGAAGAAGGACTTGAAGCAACGATCAAATGGTACACAGATAACCAAGATTGGTGGAAAGCTGAAAAAGAAGCTGTTGAAGCTAACTACGCTAAAACACAAAAAGTTCTTGACAAATAATCATAAAAGCCTATCGTATCAAGGGTTACAGCTTGGGCGACAGGCTTTTTTGTAGTTTTGGGGCATTTTCGGAGGCAACGTAAGGGTAGAAAAGTGCTATAATAGATTTAATTTTTCGGTAAAGGAGGAACAGTGATGAAAGATGATGTAAAATTAGCTCACGAAATTGCTAAAAGAGCACATCACGATCAAGTTGACAAAGCTGGTGCGCCGTATATTTTACACTCTGAGACTGTGGCATCGTTTGTCACGAAAGATGATGAAAAAATTGTTGCCTATTTACACGATGTGATAGAAGACACTCCTTATCAGCTGAGTGATTTAGAAGAAGCAGGTTTCTCGTCTGAAATCATAAAAGCAGTTGATTTATTGACTAGAAAAGATGGGCAATCGTACAAGCAATATCTTAAACTTGTTAAAACAAATGAATTAGCACGTGTTGTCAAATTGGCGGATTTAAAGCACAATTCAGATTTATCAAGGCTGGCTCAGGTCACTCGAAACGACATCAAACGTCTGAAAAAATACCAAGATGCCACTATATTTTTAAGCACTTAGATAGCTCTATGTGCTTTTTATCCCCTTAAAAATAGGAAATGCCGTCTAAGTTAACCTTTGATTCAAGAATTGTCCTTAGTTTTCTGGTACAATAGAATAAAACAAGAAAGAAGAGAGAAATGACAAAATTAGCAACGATTTGTTATATTGATAATGGTGAAGCGCTTTTGCTTTTACATCGCAATAAAAAACCAAATGATGTTCATGAAGGAAAATGGATTTCTGTTGGTGGTAAGCTAGAAGTAGGTGAGACACCAGATGAATGTGCGAAACGTGAGATTTTTGAGGAAACGCATTTTACTGTTAAAGAAATGGATTTCAAGGGAGTGATTACGTTTCCAGAATTCACACCAGGGCATGATTGGTACACTTATGTTTTCAAGGTAACCGATTTTGAGGGAGAATTGATTTCTGATGAAGAGTCACGTGAAGGAACTTTAGAGTGGGTGCCTTACGACCAAGTTCTATCAAAACCGACTTGGGAGGGTGACTACGAAATTTTTAAATGGATTTTGGATGATGTGCCATTCTTTTCAGCTAAATTTACTTATGACGACGAACAGCGCTTGGTTGATAAAAGCGTGACATTTTATGATAAATGAGTGAATCGTTTTAAAAAATGGTGATTTTAATAGAAAATGCTATAATGGAAGTTAGTTTAATCATCGATTGCAAACAGTAGTGAGGAGTTTACATGAATTATCATCAAGAGAAGAAATTTACAGATTCTTGGTTTTTTAAATGGTTTTTAAATAATCAAGCAGTTGTCGCTGTTTTGATTACTTTTCTTGTGTTTTTAACCCTTTATCTCTTTACCAAGATTTCATTTTTATTTACGCCGATTATATCTTTTATAGCTATTATTATGTTGCCTTTGGTGATCTCGGCAATTCTTTATTATTTAATCAAACCTTTGGTTGGTTTTATTGAGAAACGTGGCGTTAGTCGGACAACTTCTATTTTTATTGTGTTTGCGATTATCATTGCTTTGTTAATCTGGGCTGTGGCGAGCTTTATCCCAACGATTCAAGAGCAGTTAACGTCTTTCGTTGAGAATTTACCAAGCTATGTCAGAAGCATTAATGTTGAAGCTAATAAATTCTTAGAGAGCCCCTGGCTAGCCAATTATCAAGAAGAATTGGAAGAAATGCTGTCAAATGTGAGCACTAAAGCAATTGATTATGCGGAAAGCTTTTCAAAAAATGCGATTGACTGGGCATCAAATTTTGCCAGTGCTATTGCTCGTGTAACTGTGGCAATCATTATGTCTCCTTTTATCTTATTTTATTTCTTGCGTGATAGCGGTAAGATGAAAGAAGGCTTATTAAAAACACTTCCGACACGGATGCGCCGCCCAATTTCGCGTGTTCTCGGTGATATTAATAAACAATTAGCTGGTTATGTTCAAGGACAAGTAACGGTTGCTATTGTTGTTGGTATTATATTTACGATTTTCTTTAATATTATTGGTTTGCGTTATGCGGCTACTTTTGGGATTATCGCTGGTTTTCTTAACATGATTCCATATCTTGGGAGCTTTCTTGCCATGGTTCCAGTCGTTATCATGGGAGTTGTCCAAGGTCCGATTATGCTCATTAAAGTTTTGATAGCATTTGTTATTGAGCAGACAATCGAGGGACGTTTTGTTTCGCCTTTGGTTCTGGGAAGCAAATTGAGCATTCACCCGATTACCATCATGTTTATTTTGCTAACGTCTGGGGCAATGTTTGGTGTTTGGGGCGTTTTCCTAGGGATTCCAATTTACGCTTCAATCAAAGTTGTTGTTAAAGAAATTTTTGAATGGTACAAACGTATCAGTGGTTTGTATGAGGAAGAAGTACTTATTATAGAAGGGAAAGAAAAAGCTAAAGATGTTGAATAGTGAAAAAATGGTGGCTTCGATTCAAAAACAAGATTTGGAGCATGCTGATAAATACTTTAAACGCGCTTTAAAAGAAGATGATGCTGAGACGCTCTTGGAATTGGCAGAATATCTTGAAAGCATTGGCTTCTTGCCACAAGCAAGGGAAATTTATTTGCAGGAACGTGAGAGTTATCCTGAAGTAAACATTAACCTAGCGCAGATTGCAACTGAAGATGGTGATATTGAGGGAGCTTTCTTGTATTTGGATGCCATTTCACCAGAAAGCGAAGCATATTTATCAGCTTTGCTTGTCATGGCTGATATTTACGATATGGAAGGTTTGACAGATGTTGCGCGTGAGAAATTATTGCTAGCTAGTAAAATCAGCGATGACCCATTGGTTATCTTTGGTTTGGCTGAAATTGAGTTAGAATTAGGTAATTTTAATCAAGCAATCAAAGAATACGCTAAGTTGGATAACCGTGAAATCCTTGAATTAACAGGGATTTCTACTTATCAACGTATCGGTCGTGCTTATGCTAGTCTTGGGAAATTTGAAGCAGCGATTGAATTTCTTGAAAAAACGATTGAAATTGAATATGACGACGGAACAATTTTTGAATTAGCCACTATTTTGTATGACCAAGGGGAGTATCAAAAGGCAAATGTTTACTTTAAGCAGTTGGATACGATGAATCCTGATTTTGAGGGCTATGAATACATCTATGCCCAATCTCTTCATGAGGAAAACAAAACAGAAGAGGCGCTTCGTCTAGTTCAAAAAGGCTTGAGTAAAAACGAATTTGATACCAATTTGTTGCTTACTGCATCACAATTTTCATATGAGTTGCATGATTCTAAGCAAGCTGAAAACTATCTTTTGAAAGCAAAAGATGTTGCGATTGATGATGAAGATGTCTTAATGCGTTTGACCAACTTGTATTTGGAAGAGAAACGTTATGAGGATGTTGTTACTTTGTCACGCGATAATATCGACAGCGTCCTAACAAAATGGAATATCGCTAAAGCTTACCAAGCTTTGGAAGCTGATAAAAAAGCGCTCAATCTTTATGATGAATTGGCAACAGATTTATCGGATAATCCAGAGTTCTTGCAAGATTATGCTTATATTTTACGTGAATTTGGGCAAAAGGAACGTGCTCATCAGGTTGCAGAACGTTATTTGCAACTAGTTCCAGATGATGTGAATATGGTAGGATTTTTAAATGAAAATGAATTTTAGAAACCGTTTAATTAGTAATCTTATCACAGTCATTATTATTTTTTGCTTGCTAATTTTTTTTGACCATAGTGGTACACCATTACGTAATATCATTATTGTCTTTACAGGTTTTATTTTAATGACTGTTTATGATTTTGTTAAAACAAGACGGAAAAAATAAATAATAAAAGAAGTATAGCACATTAGAGCTATACTTCTTTTATTAATATTGATTTTCCTTACTTTTACACTAGTTTTATATAGGGCAGATTGATCTGTAAAAATAATTCATATTATGACATAGCTTTGTTATCAAATAACTATATTATTTGAATGTTTCTTTATAGAATCTTTATGTTGTGGCTTTTCTATTAATTCCGTTTTAATAATGCTGGTGTTACAATTATAAAACAAGGAGGAGTTATAAAAATGACTGTGATAATCAGTATAATCGGTCTATGTGCTGTGGCACTACTAAGTTATTATGTGTACATTCTCATGAAAGGAGATTCACAATAATGAGCTCAGTATTTCAATACATATTTTATCTAGCTATAGTAGTAATTCTTGCAATTCCGCTTGGAACCTATATTAAAAAAGTGATGAATGGCGAGAGGACCTTTTTGTCCAAAATTTTAACGCCTTGTGAAAATGCGGTATATAAATTATTGCGTTTAAATAAAGAAGAACAGATGAATTGGAAAAAATATGCTATTTCAGTATTTGTTTTTTCAGGAATAGGTTTTATTTTCTTATTTCTTTTACAACTTTTACAAGGTATTCTTCCAGGAAATCCCCAAGGCCTCTCAGGAGTAAAATGGGATTTAGCATTTAATACTGCAATAAGCTTTATTACGAATACAAACTGGCAAGCTTATAGTGGAGAATCTACAATGAGCTATTTGACACAATCTATCGGATTAACAGTTCAGAACTTTGTGTCAGCTGCTACTGGTATTGCTGTATTATTTGCTCTAATTCGTGGATTTAAAAAAGTGAAATCTGATGGATTAGGAAACTTTTGGGTAGACATTACAAGAATTATTATTCATATTTTAATTCCGCTTAACTTGGTCATCTCTTTATTGCTTGTTAGTGGTGGTGTGATTCAGAATTGGAAAAGCGCTGAAACAGTTTCTCTTGTTGAACCTATTGCAGTTAGCTCGAGAGGAGAAATCATTGAAAATGCTCAAATTGACTTATCTGATAATACTGTAACTGTTGACGGTCATGTTGTTAAGGATGCTCAAATTGTAAAAGAGCAGTTTGTACCAATGGGGCCAGCTGCAAGTCAGATAGCAATTAAGCAAACTGGGACAAATGGTGGTGGTTATACAGGAGTAAACTCAGCACATCCACTTGAAAACCCTAATGCTTTCACTAATCTCATAGAGATGATTTCTATATTGTTAATTCCTACCGCGCTTTGTTTTACATTTGGAAAAGCAGTAGGAAATAAAAAACAAGGTATTGCAATCTTTATGGCAATGTTTATCTGTCTTGTTTTAGCACTTGCTTCTATTGCAGTTAGTGAACAATTTGGAACAACTCAATTATCGCAAAATGGAGCGGTTAATCTTTCCATGACAAATCAATCAGGAGGTAATATGGAAGGAAAAGAAACACGCTTTGGTATTGCTTCTTCAGCTACTTGGGCAGCATTTACAACAGCTGCTTCTAACGGCTCTGTTAATTCTATGCATGATAGTTATACACCTCTCGGAGGTATGGTAACAATGCTATTGATACAACTTGGAGAGGTTGTATTTGGGGGTGTTGGTTGTGGACTTTACGGAATGCTTGCATTTGCTATTCTGACCGTATTTATTGCAGGTCTTATGGTAGGTAGGACACCAGAGCTGTTAGGTAAGAAGATTGAACCTTATGAAATGAAGTGGTCAGTGATGGTTTGTCTTGCAACGCCTATTGCTATTTTGGTAGGGAGTGGTATTGCTGCTATAGTACCAAATGTGGTAAATAGCTTAAATAATAGTGGTGCTCACGGTTTTTCAGAACTTTTGTATGCTTTCTCATCTGCAGGTGGTAATAATGGCTCTGCATTTGCAGGCTTTGATGCTAATACACCGTTTTTGAATATCACTCTTGGATTGGTTATGTTATTTGCTAGATTTCTCCCTATTATTGGGACACTTGCGATTGCAGGAAGTTTAGCAAGTAAAAAGAAAATTGCAACAACTGCAGGCACACTTTCTACAACAAATAGTACGTTTGTCTTCTTACTGATTGTCATTATTTTGTTAGTTGGAGCACTGAGCTTTTTACCAGCCTTGGCGCTTGGTCCATTGGCAGAATTTTTTCAGTAATAATATTTAAGGAGATCCTAACATGTCATCAAAAGTAAAAGGTACTTTTTCTGATAAAAAAATGATTGGTAAAGCTATAAAAGATTCATTTATAAAACTAAATCCAAAAACACAAGTTCAAAATCCTGTTATGCTTTTAGTTTATATTTCTGCAATCTTAACAACTATACTTTGGGCAGTATCTTTGTTTGGATTAAAGGATGCTTCTAGTGGCTATACACTTGCAATCACAATTATTCTTTGGTTTACTTGTATTTTTGCAAATTTTGCAGAAGCTATTGCAGAAGGCCGTGGTAAAGCTCAATCTGACTCATTACGTGCAGCTAAAAAAGATGTCGAAGCACATAAAATTCCGTCGCTAGACAAGAAAGACCAAATTACCCCTGTATCATCTGTTAGTTTAAAAAAAGGTGATTTCGTTATCGTAAAAGCAGGAGAGCAAATACCTGGAGATGGTGAAGTTGAAGAGGGGGCAGCATCTGTAGATGAGAGTGCCATTACTGGTGAATCTGCTCCTGTTATTCGTGAGGCAGGTGGTGATAGAAGTGCTGTTACTGGTGGTACCACAGTTCTATCAGACTGGATTGTAGTTAGAATCACAAGTGAGGCTGGGGAAAGTTTTCTGGATAAGATGATTGCTATGGTTGAAGGTGCTGCTAGAAAGAAAACACCTAACGAGATTGCCTTACAAATTTTTCTTATTGCACTTTCTATTATTTTTATTCTTGTTACCATGTCTTTATATACTTATTCAGTCTTTTCAGCAAAACAGGCAGGGATTAGTAATACAATTTCCATTACGACATTGGTAGCATTGCTTGTTTGCTTAGCACCAACAACTATTGGAGCTTTACTTTCTGCTATAGGAATTGCTGGAATGAGTCGTTTAAATCAAGCCAATGTGTTAGCTATGAGTGGTAGAGCCATTGAGGCAGCTGGAGATGTTGACATTTTAATGTTAGATAAAACTGGTACTATTACCTTAGGTAATCGTCAAGCTCATGCATTTATACCCGTAGATGGAGTAAGTGAAGTTGAACTTGCTGATGCGGCTCAATTATCATCACTAGCTGATGAAACACCAGAAGGTCGAAGTGTTGTTATTTTAGCAAAAGAAAAATTTGGAATTCGTGCACGCGATCTTTCTGATAAAAACATGGAATTCATTCCTTTTACTGCTAAAACACGTATGAGCGGTGTTGATTATGATGACAATGAGATTAGAAAAGGTGCTGCTGAGACAATGCAACAATATGTCACACAGGCAGGAGGTATTTATTCTTCTGAATGTGACCATGTTGTACAAGATATTGCTAAACAGGGAGGCACACCGTTAGTAGTTTCAAAAAATCATAAAATTTTAGGTGTTATTCATTTAAAAGATATTATCAAACAAGGGGTTCAAGAGAAATTTTCTGATTTACGTAAAATGGGAATTAAAACCATAATGATTACTGGAGATAACCCAGTGACAGCCGCTGCCATCGCTGCCGAAGCTGGGGTGGACGATTTTCTTGCAGAAGCAACTCCAGAAGCAAAACTTCAGATGATTCGTGATTTTCAATCTAAAGGACACTTAGTTGCCATGACTGGAGATGGTACAAATGATGCTCCGGCTCTAGCGCAAGCGGATGTGGCTGTTGCTATGAATACTGGAACTCAAGCAGCAAAAGAAGCTGGTAATATGGTAGATTTGGACTCATCTCCTACAAAATTAATTGATATTGTTCGTATTGGAAAACAGCTCTTAATGACCAGAGGGAGCCTTACAACTTTTTCTATAGCTAATGATGTTGCAAAATATTTTGCAATTATCCCAGCATTGTTTGTAGGACTTTATCCTGGTTTATCCGAGTTAAACATTATGCACCTACATTCATCACAAAGCGCTGTTTTATCTGCGATTATTTATAATGCATTGATTATTATTGCATTAATTCCATTGGCATTAAAAGGTGTTAAATATCGTGAAGTTCCAGCTGGAAAGCTTCTATCTCGAAATTTACTCATTTACGGTTTAGGTGGTCTAATAACACCGTTTATCTGTGTGAAATTAATTGATATGTTTTTAGTTTTCTTTGTTTTGAGATAACAAGTCTAGTGGTAAAAAATCAAGAGAGGTTTTGTAATGAAAACATTAAAAAATACATTTCCAAAAGCACTGATGATTTTCGCTATTTTTACAGTACTTTGTGGAGTTGTTTATACAGGAGTTGTAACGGGTGCAGCACAACTTCTTTTTCCAGATAAAGCTGATGGATCTATTATTACGGTTAATGGGAAAAAATATGGTAGTGAATTGCTAGGACAGCAATATACTGATGATGCGCATATGTGGGGACGTATTATGAATGTTGACGTTTCTACTTATAAAGATAAAAATGGTAAAATATTAATGTATGCTGAGCCTTCTAACTTAAGTCCTTCAAGTGATAAATATCAAAAATTGCTAAGTGAACGCATATCCAAATTGCGTATGCATAATCCAGATATGAATGAAGAAACCATTCCCGTTGATCTAGTGACAAGCTCAGGTAGTGGCTTAGATCCTGACATTTCTCCTGCAGCAGCAGAATATCAAGTCGCGAGAATTGCCAAGGCAAATAATATATCTGAACAGAGTGTTAGAAAAATTATAAAGAAGTGCACTAAGGGTAGATTTTTAGGGATTTTTGGTGAGAAAACAGTTAATGTCTTGAAAGTTAATTTGATGTTGGATGGTATTATATAAATATCATATTGTGATGCATTACCATAGTTAACTTAGATATAAGTTCCTCAATCATTTGCCAAGGCAATCAAAAGCAAATCTGATTGTTTTTGTGACTGTTTATTAAAGTGTTCTCTACTGCATAGGAGAATAAGGGGGGACGCAGTGAGCAATTGGTAAGTATTTAAAAATTATTGCAAATCGATTAGACTTTGCAAGATAGTAAAATTGACTTTGTATATCGCTTTTCGTCTCTTGGTTACTCTTATTCCAAGATTATGATATACAAAGTTTTTTTGATGAGTCGATTTAGGAGGATAATGTTTGGTTTAATGAATACCTCCTAGAGTTAGGATAAGTTGGAAACGGTAACTAGTTTGTGTTACAATCTTTATGTAATATTAAAGTCTGTCTCGAAAACATGTGCTGAACTTTCTCTGCTTTCATTTATAACATTCTTGGAGGTATTTAATGGATCAAAATAGAAAAAATCCAGATCAGTTATTAGAGATTATTCGTCAAGAGGAAAACAAACAAAAAAGAGGAAAACTTAAAATATTTTTTGGCTATGCAGCTGGCGTTGGTAAAACTTATGCGATGTTAACTGCAGCCCATGAGGCTCAGAATAGAGGAGTTGATGTAGTTGCTGGATATATTGAACCTCACGCTCGTCCGAAAACCGCAGCCCTTCTGGATGGTTTAGAGATGCTTCCACAGTTAGATATTGTTTATAATGGGATTCAATTGCATGAATTTAATTTGGATGCGGCGATTGCACGAGCTCCTGAATTAATTTTGGTAGATGAGCTTGCTCATACTAATGCTGAAGGTTGCCGTCATGTAAAGAGATATCAAGATATTGAAGAGCTTTTAAAAGCAGGGATAGATGTTTACACGACAGTTAATGTCCAACATATTGAAAGCTTAAATGATATGGTTGCTTCTGTCACGGAGGTACTCGTAAGGGAGCGTATTCCAGATTCAGTGTTTGATAATGCTAATCAGGTTGAGTTAGTAGACATTGAACCGCAAGACTTAATTGAGCGTTTGAATGCTGGTGCCATTTATCAAGAGTCGCAAGCTAAACGAGCAGTTGATAATTTTTTTACTGTAGATAATTTAACAGCACTTAGAGGTATTGCATTGCGTCGTTGTGCCCAACGTGTTGAGATTCTTTCAGAGAATGCGCGCATTAAGAATCATGGTGATTATTATATCGATGAACACATACTTGTCTGTTTATCCTCATCTCCTTCGAGCACTAAAATTATTCGAACAGCGGCTAGGATGGCAAAAGCTTTTAAAGGAAGGTTTACAGCTTTATTTGTTGAGACAGCTGACCTTTCTACAATGGATGACAAAAATAAGGAGCGTTTATATGCTAACTTACGACTAGCAGAGCAGCTTGGTGCTCAGGTTGAGACAGTTCGTGGAGAAGATGTTCCTTTTCAAATTGCGGAGTTTGCGAGAGTATTTGGAGTGTCTAAACTTGTTATTGGACGAAGTTCAGCAACTAGACCACACTTTTTCAAGAAACCAACACTAACAGAAAAATTGGTAGAAATGGCCCCGAATTTGGATATTTATATTATTCCTGATACGTTGCCATCGGTTTCTGTTTATCGAGCACGAAAAGTACAGAAAAAGAAAAACATCATTTGGTCAACTACTGATATTCTAAAATGTCTTGTCATTTTAATCATATCTAGTTTAATTGGATACACTTTCCGTAATTTAGGATTTGATGAGGCTAATATTATTACAGTCTATGTGCTGGGTGTCTTAATTACTGCAGTGGTGACAACACATCAGATATATAGTTTAATATCTTCGGTAGTTAGTGTTCTTGTCTTTAATTTTATTTTTACTAAGCCTCAATTTACTTTTCAAGCCTATGATCAGGGATATCCAGTAACTTTTCTCATAATGTTTTTTGCTGCTTTTTTAACAGGATCCTTGGCAAATCGTTTAGAAAGACATGCAAAACAAGCTACACGTGATGCTTATCGTATGAAAGTTTTATTTGATACAAATCATCTCTTACAAAAAGCGAAAAGTCGGCAAGATATTATATCTGCTACTTCAAATCAGATTGTCAAGCTCTTAGGTAAAGACGTTGTTTTTTATTTGGCAAAAAAGGAAACGCTGGGTGAGCCCTATATTTTTTCAGCTACGAAAGATTTGCTAAATAACGGCTATACTAGTAGCAATGAAAAAGCAGTCGCAGAGTGGGTGTTTAAAAACAATAAAGCTGCTGGTTCAACGACTGATACGCTCCCAAATGCGAAGTGTTTATATTTAGCGATTCGAGTTAATAATAACGTGTATGGTGTAGTAGGAATAGTTATTGATGAGCAGCCTCTTGACTCATTTGAAAAAAGTATTCTTTTATCCATTATTGGAGAGTGTGCATTAGCCTTGGAAAATGAAAAGAATGCTTATGAGAAAGAAAAAGTAGCTATTCTTGCTAAAAATGAGCAATTACGTGCTAACTTACTACGTGCTATTTCTCATGATTTACGTACACCACTGACTTCTATATCAGGAAATGCTAGTAATCTTCTTTCAAATGGCGATTCCTTTGATGAAGCGACTAAAAAGCAGATGTACACAGATATCTATGATGATTCTATGTGGCTTATCAATCTTGTCGAAAATCTATTAGCTGTGACAAGGATTGAAGAAAATAATGTAAATTTACGCATTATAGATGATTTAGTTGATGATGTTGTATCAGAAGCATTACGCCATGTGAATCGAAAAAGCGTGGAACATCATATTGAAGTGAAGCATAAAGATGAGTTTCTTATTGCTAAAATGGATGCCCGACTAATTGTTCAAGTCATAATTAATATCGTTGATAATGCTATAAAGTACACACCTCAAGGATCACATATCCTTATTCAAACAGAACGACAAGGTAATAAAGCAGTTATTTCCATATCAGATGATGGTGAGGGGATGTCTGATGAGGTGAAGGAGCGAGTCTTTGATATGTTCTATAGCGGGATCAACAAAGTTGTTGATAGTCATAGAAGTTTAGGGTTAGGTTTGGCTTTATGTAAATCAATTATCAATGCCCATGGAGGAGAGATTAGTGTTTCAGATAATATTCCTCAGGGGTCAATATTCACATTCACTTTACCTATAGGAGGACAAATACATGAATAAAACACTTGTTCTATTAGTAGAAGATAATTCATCGGTAAGGAATCTGATGACGACAACCTTAAAAGCACATGGTTATCGTTATTTAACTGCACCTAATGGTGATGCAGCAATATTGGAAGCATCTTCACATAATCCAGATATTGTGTTACTTGATTTAGGGTTACCAGATATGGATGGTGTTGAGGTAATTAAAAAAATTCGTTCCTGGTCAAGTATGCCCATTATCGTTATTAGTGCACGAAGTGAAGATACCGACAAGATTGATGCACTAGATGCAGGTGCAGATGACTATTTAACTAAACCGTTTTCTGTTGAGGAACTGTTAGCACGTTTGCGAGTAACGCAAAGAAGGTTAACGATGATGCAGAGATTTTCTCCTACAGAAGCTTCTGTTTTTATAAATGGAGAACTACGAATTGATTATGCAGCAGGGTGCGCCTATATTAATAGTGAAGAATTGCATTTAACACCTATTGAATACAAATTACTTTGTTTATTATCGAAAAATACAGGAAAAGTTCTGACGCATACCTATATTACACAAAACATATGGGGTAGTAACTGGGATAATGATATTGCCTCTTTGCGAGTATTTATGGCAACTCTGAGAAAAAAAATAGAAAAAGAACCGAATTCTCCTCAATACATTCAAACTCACATAGGAGTTGGTTATCGCATGTTAAGAGTAGAGTAGCTTGAGGAAGTCTCTTACTCTGTGTTAAGAGAGGTAATCGTATAATGATTCAGTTTTGAGATAATAAGAAGTATGCGATACTTGGTGTTTTATAACCCGAATCAGTGATGAGATAGTATAGCTTTAACTCTTTGACTTGGAAGAAGTTCAGAACTGACAAAAATAGGAGAATACAAGGGAAAAGATAAAGGAGCTCTCCCCTACCTCCAATCTCAAAATATTCGGTACTTAATGGGTTATCCAATTCTTCCAATTAGCTATGTCAAGACGAGAACACCCAATTATAAATGAGCGTCAACAGTTGAATACAAAATGATAATCGAATTTCTTTATTTGTAGCTCAAAAAGGAAAATGTGATGTCACAGATCAGGAATTGGATATGGATGATATTCATCGCCTGATTCATGCAACAAATGAGAAGATTATCAAAAATTTCTTTCAGCTTTTGAATTTGAGTAATACAGGACTGACCAAATTAAATCAGTTACGTGAACTTGTAGGAACTTCACCACTTTTGAAAAAAATTTGAACTCAGAATAATAATGTTAATCATATCATCAATATAGCACGATAAAGCAAAATTATGATAATACACTATTGATGGAGCGCTGTGTGCAGTGAAAGTCGCATGCACGGTGTGAAGTGAGGGAAAAATGGAGATAGTATCAAAGTTTTACCTATCGCTATAGAAAGCTTACTCGGATGGCTCTTTCCTTATCTCCGAAACCAACTATAATGGCAATCCAAACTACATCTTCCGCAGATTATCTGGAGTAGTAGCCTGGTTTTTGCTTATACGACGAAATAAAAAAAGGTATACTAACAAAACTCAATAATGCTAGGACATCCTTTTGATTTATCTTGGATTATTTCAAAACAATATGCTAATATTATAGTAAATATTTAGCATATTATTTTGGATGATGGTGTGTGTTTCTAAAGTTAGCAGTGATGGAGTTTTAAAAGTACTAGATTATTTTGAAGTGAAGGTAAAAGAAGCAGTGTTTGCAGGCGATTCAGATGCAGATATAATTTCTGCCAAGGATGGTTTGTGGTCAATCTGTTGGTGTAAATTGGTACAGAAAAAGGCATTTTAAAAGTATTCCAGATATTATATCCGAAAGTCCATCAGATTTGATAAATCAAGAACTTTTAGAAAGGAGAGTATTATGTATTTGAAAGCGCTTATTTTTGATATGGATGGGGTAATAGTTGACACGGAGTATCAAGATTTTTCGATACAAAAAGAATTCATAAAACTTTTTAATCCACACTCTAATTATAGTGATAAAGAGTTATTAGTACTAGTAGGTAAATCCTATTTGACACTTTATAAACTTTTACAGCATTTTATCGGCGAAGAATATAGTATAGAAAAAATTGAGAAAGAATATGGTGTTTTCAGTGATGTAAAATATAGTAAATTGAATTATCGGGAATTATTTAGGGAAGACATTATAAAAATTCTAGATTTTTCTGTTGAAAATGGCATAAAGTTAGCTCTTGCCTCTTCTTCAAAGTATAAACATATTATTGAGATTCTGGAAAGTTGTGGTATAAGAGGTTATTTTGATGTTATAGTTAGCGGTGAAAATTTTATGGAGAGTAAGCCTAATCCAGAAATTTATCAAGCGACATTGAATGAATTGTCTGTTCAGGCTGAACAGTGTATTGCTATTGAAGATTCTTACTCAGGGATTGAAGCATCAACGAGTGCTGGTATTGCTACTATTGGATATTACGATAGTCGATTGCCACTATTTAATGATAAGGCAAATTGGAAAGTCGGAAGTATGCAAGAAGCATTGAACGTAATTCAATCACAACATGAGTTTTAAAATATCTAGATGCATTAAAAAATAATTTAGGCGATATAGCAATTTTGAACGGCACTCTAAAAGTCTGTAATTTCTTTGTAGTCAGATATTTGATATTCTCCAATAAGCATTTTCGATTCTATGGTTTTCTGTTTATTGCTTCTTCATTTTTATAGTGTAACTATTCCATATATCTGCTGCAATACAAATCAGCATAGCATGATGTCTTAAATTGTCTTCTTGATAAGGATATGTAGACTGGATACGGTGTTTTCTTTGTTTTTATTTTGGGGAGTTTAATTATCTCCAGAGTATTTTAAGGAAAGATAAATAAAAAAATCACAAGCTATTTTTCACAAACTTTCAAATGAACTATGATATAATTGAATCATACTTGTGAAAAAATAAAAAATTGTGATTTAGATTTGACTGATTTTTACACCAAATCCAGCTATGAATTTGATGCTCTTCGATGGTAAACAACACCGCTATGAATTAGTCATCTAAAGATTTATAGGAGATATAATGACAGATAACAATAAACAATATGGGGCTGATTTGGTAGTGGATAGTCTCATCAACCATGACATTGACTATGTTTTTGGTATTCCTGGTGCTAAAATTGATCGTATTTTTGACACTCTTGAAGATAAGGGACCACAGTTGATTGTAGCTCGTCATGAGCAAAATGCTGCTTTTATGGCACAAGGGATTGGACGTATTACAGGTACACCTGGCGTTGTGATTACAACAAGTGGACCTGGAGTTTCAAATTTGGCGACAGGATTGGTGACCGCAACGGATGAAGGGGATCCTGTTTTAGCGATTTCAGGTCAAGTAAAACGTGCCGATTTGCTGAAACGGTCTCACCAATCTATGAAAAATGTGGCAATGATGGAACCAGTTACAAAATATGCTGTAGAAGTTCATGAGCCAGATACTCTCTCTGAAACAATTGCTAATGCCTATCGTGTGGCAAAGTCAGGTAAACGTGGTGCAAGCTTTGTTTCCATTCCACAAGATGTGACTGACAGTTTGGTTTCCGTAAAAGCAATCAAGCCATTAACAGATCCTCAATTGGGTTCTGCGTCAGTTGGTGATATCAACTATTTAGCGCAAGCTATCCGAAATGCCGACTTACCCGTTCTTCTTCTGGGAAATGGTGCTTCAACGCGTGCAGTTACAAAGTCTATTCGTAAGTTATTGGATGCTGTAAAATTACCAGTTGTTGAAACTTTCCAAGGTGCAGGTATTGTTTCTCGTGAGTTGGAAGAAGATACTTTCTTTGGACGTGTTGGGCTTTTCCGCAATCAGCCAGGTGACATGTTGCTTAAAAAAGCTGACCTTGTTATTGCTATTGGTTATGACCCAATTGAGTATGAAGCCCGAAATTGGAATGCTGAAATTTCAGCTCGTATTATTGTTATCGACGTTGCGCAAGCTGAAATCGATACTTATTTCCAACCAGAACGTGAATTGATTGGTAACATTGCGGATACGATTGACTTGCTCTTGCCTGCCGTTAATGGTTATGTTTTGCCAAAAGCATCAGTAGATTATTTGCAAAATCTGAAGAAAAATGTTGTCGAAGATGTCAAATTTGACCGTAATTCCAAGGAAGGTTTGGTTCACCCGCTTGATGTTATTGATGTCTTACAAGAAAATACAACAGATGATATGACTGTCACTGTTGACGTTGGTAGTCACTACATTTGGATGGCACGTTATTTCAAATCATACGAAGCTCGTCATCTGCTCTTTTCAAACGGCATGCAGACCCTTGGAGTTGCACTTCCTTGGGCAATTTCAGCAGCACTTGTTCGTCCAAATACGACAGTTGTTTCGGTGTCTGGAGATGGTGGATTCCTTTTTTCAGCACAAGAATTAGAAACTGCAGTACGTCTCAAGTTGCCGATTGTCCATATCATTTGGAATGATGGCAAGTACAATATGGTCGAGTTCCAAGAAGAAATGAAATATGGTCGTTCATCAGGTGTTGACTTTGGTTCTGTTGATTTTGTAAAATATGCTAGCAGTTTTGGGGCAAAAGGGTATCGTGTTGATAGTAGAGCTTCATTTGAAGAAATATTCAAGGAAGCTTTAAAAGAAGCAAATAATGGACCAGTTTTAATTGATATTCCAATTGACTACAAAGATAACATCAAACTTGGTGAAACAATCTTACCAGATGAATTTTATTAAACTTGATTTTTTAATCATATGACAATAAAATAATATCAGAAGGCACTATTTAAGGTTATTGATGAAAGTGAAGGAGAATATGTCAGAAGCAATTAAACTGTTTCAGTATAATACGTTAAGTGCACTTATGGCTGGTCTTTATGGTGGAACATTGACTATAGGTGAACTTTTAGAACATGGGGATTTGGGGATTGGAACACTAGATTCTATTGACGGGGAACTGATTATTCTTGATGGTAAAGCGTATCAAGCTAAAGGATCTGATGGTAAAGCAGAGGTGGTAGAAGTTTCTGATGATGTCAAAATTCCTTATGCTGCTGTCGTCCCTCACCGAGCTGAAGTGGTTTTTAAACAACGCTTTGAAATGACTGATAAGGAATTAGAAAAACGCATTGAGTCATATTATGATGGTGTTAATTTATTTCGTTCAATTAAGATAAAAGGAACATTTGTGAAGATGCATGTTCGTATGATTCCAAAGTCAGCCCCTGACATTAAGTTTGCTGATGTTGCTACACGCCAACCAGAATACACACGTGAAAATATTTCAGGGACGATTGTCGGAATTTGGACACCAAAGATGTTCCATGGTGTGAGTGTTGCAGGTTATCATTTGCATTTTATTTCTGATGATTTCACATTTGGTGGTCATGTGATGGATTTTATTATTTCAGAAGGTGTTGTTGAAGTTGGGCCAGTTGATCAACTAGATCAGCGTTTTCCGGTTCAGGATCGTAAATACCTTTTTGCAAAATTTAATATGGATGAATTGAAAGAAGATATTGAAAAAAGCGAATGACGTCATGAATGTCATTATACGCATAAGATGTCTTGGTTCTATTAGGAAAACTAGAAGATATGGGTTGTTACGCTGAAATATCTAGAAAATCAGGAGTAGTCTCACAATAATGATACTATCATAAAGAGAATCTTGTATTAAAAAGCTATATGAACTTATAGAAGAATGACACTTTAATCTGTACTGCCCCCAAAAAGTTGGACCATTAATTATGATAAGGATTTAGTTCTGTATTGTACAGGGCTAAGTCCTTTTCTACCATTTGTCAAGCATATCAAGGTATTTGATGAAAAATAGTTTGAGTTCCATATGTCAAACTAAGGAAATTGTCTTTTTTTGAGCTAAAGTTTAGTATAAAAAGTGTACACAAAACCAACACCTTACCTAGTGATTTTTTTGATAAGGTGTTACAATAATATGGCATAAACAATTTTACCGATTTTGGGTAGAAGTATAATCGTAAAGTTTGTTATGCGTTATGAGGTAATACATTGTTCTGATGAGACGATGTATAGAGGCAATCGTATGTGGTTTGGTTGAAGTTACTTACGATTGTCTTTTCCGTTTCTCATAGAAGTCTGCAATATGACAAAGATTGGTATGGCTAGCTGAAGCTATGTTATGAATGCACTTAAAGAGAATCTTTCTGGCATAGGGATTCCCACGTTTGGTGATATGTTCCTTAGCTAGAAAGTTCCCAGATTCATAATGTCTGAGATCAATGCCGATAAAAGCATTGATTTGATTGGCAGAGTGAAATCGACGAATGTCACCTAGTTCACCAATAATACTTGTCGCTGTGGTTTCAGCTATTCCAGGAATAGAGAGAAGAATCTCGTATTCTGGCAAAGATTGAGCCAATGTTACCATCTCCTCTAAAACACCTTGTCTGTATTCAGAAAGCCTAAGTAACTCCCCTGCATAATATTTGACCTCTTCCATCATTGGAGAGGTTTTTTTGACCGCACAATAAGACTGATTAGCTAGTTTTGTAAGCTTATCTACTAAGTAAGTTACACGTTTTTCAGAGATGCGTTTTGATGTAGACTGACGGATGATAGCTGTTAATGCGGCGTCATCCAACTCCAGTACAAAACTATTACATGGAAAAGTCATGACCAAGTTCCAATATTGTTTCCCAGTTGGTGCCGACAAGATGTTTTCCAATTCAGGAAAAGTGACTTGTAAAACCTTGTGCAGACGGTTTTTAGCGCAGACAATATCCTCAGTAAGATTCTGATAGAAACGGCTGAGGTCGCGTAATTCTTGATAAAGCGCGTCTTGGACATAGCTTGGTTTACGATTGAGGATGAACTGAGACATAGCTAGTTTTTCAGCGTCAATCTTATCCGTTTTACGTACTCGTAAGCTATCTAGTTGTTTTTTGGATTCTAAGGGATTGAGTCGTGTATAAGCGTAACTATTGTCCTCAAAGAAGACCTGAATACGGCGATAACCATAATTACCTTTATGGTCATCGTAAATGGTTTGAATCATCTCTTTGACCTTCTTATCTTTATTAGCTCTATTAAAACGTTTCAACTGATAATAGTAAGTAGAATGAGCTAGCTTAGCGGTTTTCAGTAAAAGGTCTAATCGAAATCCTCCTGAGACCAGTTCTCTAACAGTCTCCGCCTTGTGCGCTGTAAGATTTCTCCCTCAAGCGCAATTCTCTCAACTTTTTTAGATAAGCTACCTCAGCACGCAGATGTTCATTCTCTTCAAGAACATGCTCTAGCTCAGTCATCTCTTCAGGCGTCTTTTTTTAGGTTTACCCCCCATCTTACTCGGTCTCCCTCGTTGTTTCTTAACAATAATATACCCGTTTTTCTTGTATTGTGCTATCCAATTTGGTAATGTTCTCATATTAGGAAGCGCATAGTCAATAGAAACACTCCCTTGAGAATCCCCTTGAATCAGAACCTTATCAATGATTTCCTGTTTTAGCTCAGGGGAATAGTGACGATTGGCTGTCTTTTGAATAACCTTGATACCATGACGCTCAATTAAGCGGAACATATTAAGTTATTAGTATTCATACCGAACTGGTCATGAATTTATGACCAAGTAACGCCTGATTTTCTCATCTCATATATTTTTACTTTATCTTCATAACTTAATGTCATGCAAAAAGCACCCTAATTGTTAGATTTTATGTCCAACTTTTGAGGTGCAGTTTAAAATTGATTGTCTTTTTTGTTTTGTAGATATTTAAGGGTGAATCTTTATCACACTTATATTGAATAAATCTGATTGTGTGTCAGAAATAGTATCAAATATGAAGTCTGATAGAAGTATTTAAAACGATTGTGGGAGAGGGGATATAGTGATGAGCCAAATTTGCTTACTTCTGCGGTGGTTTTAAACACTGTGAAAAATTGATTATACTAAACAAATAAGTTGTTGGGAAAAAGTCCTTGTTTATGATACTTTTCCCAATATGAGTTACTAAGTTTCATTATGTTGATAATCTATTGTTTTCCCCTAATGGAGTTGATAAAATTAAAATGTAAACGATAACAAAAGGAGGAAATCTTATGTCAGTAGTATTAGCAAGAATTGATCAACGTCTTATACATGGTATTGTGGTTACCCAATGGGCAGGATTTACAAAAGCAAAACGTCTCATGGTTGTGGATGACGAGATTAGCAAAGATGAAAGTCAGAAGGCAGCAATGAGAATGAGTAAGCCAGCTGGTACAGGTATGTCTATCATTGATACTAATACCGCTATTACCAATTTTGCAGCAGGGAAATATGACAGTCATAATGTATTTTTGATTGTTCGCCATCCTCAAACGCTAGTTGATTTGGTTAAGGGAGGAGTAGCTATTCCAAAAGTTAATATCGGAATTATATTTGATGGTCCTGGTAAAAAGACAATTAGGAAAATGGTTTCAGTAAATGATGAGGAAATCAATTCTTTGAAGGAATTGGAGAAACTTGGTATTGAAGTGACTTTCCATTTTGTCCCAAATGACGTTGAGGAGCCAATGAGTTACTACATTGATTGAGGTAAAAAGAAATGGATATTATTCAAGGAATCTTAATTATTTTACTATCATTTTGGGTAGTATTAGATCAACAAGGACTGGTCGTTGTGACTTGGTTTCCTATTATGGTGTCATTATTTGTTGGTCTTATCATGGGGGATATGGAAACAGCTATGGTTATTGGTGGAACTTTCCAATTAATGTCTTTAGGTGTTGCCAATATCGGGGGCTCATCCGTTCCAAACTGGGGATTAGCAGCGCTAGTTGGAGGTTATGTTGCGATTAAAAGCACGACAACTATTGAAGAGGCTAAGGCTGTTGCACTTGCTGTTGGGGTTCCAGTTGGTATGTTAGGAATTCAGTTAGATGTATTAGCCAAAATTTTAAATACTTATGTAGCACACTGGGCACAGAAAGCAGCTAATGCTAAACAGTTTGAGAAAATGAATCGGATTCTTTGGATTGGTCCACTTATTTTTGGATTATCGACGGCTATCCCAACGACTTTATGTGTTTTATTTGGACAAACAATTGTTACACTTATACTGAACTATGTGCCTGATTGGGTTACGAGCGGCTTGACGATTGCTGGAAATATGCTTCCGGTTGTGGGGATTGCTTTATTACTACAAGTTATGCCAGCAAAAAAATATTTATCCCTATTATTAATTGGCTTTGTCTTGACAGCGTATCTTAATTTACCAATCTTAGGAGTCTCTATTGTTGGACTAGCGTTAGCGTATTATTATTTCACAACAACAATTCAGAAAGTTACGACTTCTAATCTTAATACCGTTGAAGAAATAGGAGATGATTTTGATGAATAAGCAAAATGATATTGTAACAAATAAAGATATTAATAAAGCAGCTTTTAGATATATGTTTATGGCTTGTAATACTTTTAACTACGAAACTCAACAAGGACCCGCAGTGGTGTTTGGATTAAATAAATTATTGAGAAAAATTTATTCTAATGACGATGAGTATGTTGCTGCTTTAAATAATCATTTTAAATACTTTAATACGACAACTTGGATGGCTAATGTTTTACTTGGAGCGAGTGTGGCAATGGAAGAAAGAGATGGCGTTGCTGCTCAAGAAGCTGTTCAGAGCTTTAAAACAGGAATGATGGGGCCTTTAGCGGGTATAGGTGACACTCTTGTTTGGGTTCTTTATCCAACTATCATTGGTTCAATAGCTGCATATATGGGATTAGAAGGAAATCCTACAGGAGCAATTACTTGGTTACTACTCAATATCATCTTTCTGTTATTTAGAGTGAAGCTATTTAAGATTGGTTACCAATCAGGTATCAAATTAGTAACAGCTCTAGGTGATCGACTTAGTGTTTTTACTGAAGCAGCTTCTATAATGGGCTTAACCGTTATTGGTGCTTTAGTGGCTTCTGTCATCAAAATTAATGTTGCTCCTGTTTTTAAAACAGGAGAAGTCTCTTTATCTTTACAAACAGAAGTTTTAGATAAAATTATGCCGTCGCTATTACCTGCATTATTAACGCTAGTTGTTTATAAATTGATTGCAAGTAAAAAAATGTCTGTTATCCAGATTATATTTGGAATTATTGTATTATCTATTATTTTATCTTATTTTGGGATTTTGAAAGCGTAGGTTTATGATATGGTTAAAGTTATAATTGCTAGTCATCGTCATTTAGCAGATGGTATGGATGATACGTTGAAGTATCTAGTTCCTTCCCTGACGAATATTGAAACCATCAGTGCATATGTTGATAATGAGCCAATTACTGTGGCTGTTGAAGCGGCATTAAATCGTTGTCAAGGTACGGAAGATATCCTGGTTTTTACAGATTTGTTGGGGGGATCAGTCAATCAGGAATTTGTTAAACAGTTAAAACCAAATGTTCATTTGATTACAGGTATGAATTTGCCAGTTATTATGTCTTTGTTACTCCAATTGGAAAATCAAGACTTATCTGAGTCACTAATCACACAGGCGATTGAAGAGGCTAAAAATCAGATTATTTACGTTAATCATTTTCTACAAGAAACAGTCGATTCAGAAGATGATGAAATGTAATTTTTACAGCACATTATCTCGTTGAAAATAATATGAAGGAATAGAGTAATGGAGAAAGATTGGTGGAAATATAGTGTGGTATATCAGGTATATCCACAGAGTTTTAAAGATAGTAATGGAGATGGTATTGGGGACTTAAAAGGAGTCATTGAAAAACTTCCTTATTTATCTTTGCTAGGTATTGATGTGATATGGTTAAATCCGATTTATGAATCACCAGGGGTAGATAATGGATATGACATTAGTGATTATTATAAGGTTGATGTCAAATATGGGAAACTAGACGATTTAAAGACATTATTAGAAGAAGCCCATAAAATTGGGATGAAAGTAATCTTAGATTTGGTAGTTAATCACACCAGTAATCAACATAAATGGTTTGAAGAATCTAAAAAAAGTAAAGATAACCCTTATTCTGATTATTATATCTGGAAAGATCCAAAACCAGACGGTAGTGAACCAACTAATTGGGGATCAACTTTTGGAGGTTCAGCTTGGGAATATGTTTCAGAGAGAAACCAATATTACTTACATTGTTTTGCTAAGGAACAGCCCGATTTAAATTGGGAGAATCCTAAACTACGTGAAGAAATTTTTCAGATGATTAATTGGTGGTTTCAATTTGGTATTGATGGCTTCAGAATGGATGTCATTACATTAATTAGCAAAGATCCTAGTTATCCTGATGCACCCGAATCTTTACCATATACTAAATCGTATTATATTGGTGCATCAAATGGTCCTAGGGTTCATGAGTACTTACATGAATTAAACCAGAAAGTGCTTAAACGGTATAATGTGATGACGGTAGGTGAGGCGCCTAATACCAATGCTGATCAGGCTCTTCGTTATACGAAAGCTGAAAATGAAGAATTAAATATGGTTTTTCATTTTGATCATATGCATTTAGATTACGGACGTTATGGTAAATTTTCTGATGTCCGTTTTAAATTAAGTGATCTGAAGAAGGTATTATCTGAATGGCAAGACAAATTATCTGAAGGGTGGAATAGTTTATATTGGAGTAATCATGATCAGCCTAGGGTGGTAACACGATTTGGTAATGATGAGTTATATCGTGTCGAATCTGCTAAGATGTTAGGAACCCTACTCCATATGATGAAGGGCACACCTTATATTTTTCAAGGTGAAGAGTTAGGTATGAAGAATGTACCTTTTGCGACATTTGAGGAATATCAAGACATCGAAACTCAGTATTTTTCACAGTTAATGGAAGAAAAAGGAGAGCCTGAAAGCTATATAAAAGAATCGCTTTACCTGAAGTCAAGAGATAATGCTCGGACACCATTTCCTTGGAATGGAGATATCACCGATGGTTATGGATTTTCAACTTCAGAACCTTGGATTTCATATTCTAGTGATAATAAAGTAATTAATGCTGAAGCAGCTTTAGAGGACAAACAGTCTGTCTTTTATTACTATAAAAAGTTAATTGCTTTACGACATCAATTGCCTATCATTGTTTACGGTGACTATAAACTAATTAATAAGAGCGATAGTAATGTATATTCTTATTTGAGAACATATGAAGAACAAACTCTCCTTGTCGTATGTTCTTTTGATGACAAACCAACTTACGTTAGTCTTCCAAAAGATTTACTTAAACGCTCAGGTCATTGTTTGATTCATAATTACCATAAAGAGCAATTACAGCTAAATGTTAAACAGGAACTTCAACCTTATGAAGCATTTGTTTATTTATTCACTTGAATTTAGTATAAAAAATAATGGGTAAATTATAAAAGAGGGATAATGCCTATAAACTATTCTCACATCTTGGTTTGATATCTACGGTGTAGAAGGAATAGTGGCATTATCTTTTTTGTGTCAATAATGATTCCTAAAATATGATACAATGTTATTGCGTAAAATTAGCGGCTACTATTAAGAATAGTAGTAAAAGAGATTATGCATGATGATACGGTAGTTTGGTGGAGGGGAAGAATTGAATTTTGAACAATTAGTTGGATTGCATTTTGATAAATTATCGGAGTCCGAAAAGGATTTGGCAAGATATATTATAGCTCATCAAGAAAGTATTGAAGAGTTAACGTTAGTAGAGTTAGGGCGAAAGGTCATGATGTCTAAAAGTACAGTCCTAAGGTTTTCAAAAAAGCTAGGATTTAATGGCTATTCTGAAATGAAGTATTTTATCCAATCTTCTATTGCGATGCAATTAATTCCATCAGAACAAGATGTGATTGATGAAGTGTTAGGGGATGTAAAAAATACCATTAAATTGATGAAAAATGTTGAGCTTGATAGAATATTTTCGGTGTTGAATAAAGCAAATAATGTTATTATTTATGCAACAGGATTCACACAAAATAATTTTGCAAAAGAATTTTCTAAAGAGTTATTTTTGTTCGAAAGACCCAATTTTTTATTATCTGGAGAGACAGATTTTTCGGCTATTTCTAATATGTTAAATGATGAAGATCTTGTTATTGTTATTTCTTTGAGTGGTAACACACCAAGTATCCAAGAGACATTAAAGAATTTAATGTTAAAACAAGTATCTATTTTAGGTATCACTGAATTTGGAGATAGTTTTTTAAGACAACACTCCACTTATCAACTGTATTACGAAACTAGTGAATTAGAGGTTAACTTTAAAGATAGTAAATCGATGTCTGGTCTATATGTTATTTTGATATTAGTTGCTCGTATGTATAATTTATATAGAAGACAATATAAACACAAGCTATAAATTATCCTGTAATTCTAAACAGAGAGTTGATTTTTATTCATATTTATCCTAAAATAGAAAGCGTTGCACGTGTGAATTTTGTATTAAATTTATTAATTGAATTTGTGCAGCAGTTTGAAATAAAAAATAGGAGAATGTATGGATATTTTTCGAAAGACTCCAATGGCACCCAAAAAAAGTTACTTGCAACGACGTTTGGGGTTAGCAGAACTAATCTTTTTAGGAGTAGGTTCGATTGTTGGAACAGGTATTTTTACGATAACAGGAATGGGTGCTGCTCAATATGCAGGACCTGCTATTACAGTATCAATTCTTATTGCGGCTTTTTGTGTAACGATATCAGCTCTGTTTTTTGCTGAATTTTCTTCAAGGTTACCTCATTCAGGAGGTGTTTATCGCTATTTGTATACTGTTTTTGGAGAGTACCCTGCCTGGATTGCTGGTTGGTTTATGATCATCGAATTTGCAGGTGCCATTTCAACAGCGGCTTCTGGCTGGGGAGAATATCTAAAAGCTTTCTTGAAAACATTTGGAATAAGCTTACCAACTGCTTTAAGTGGCCCATTTAATCCTAAGAACGGAACTTATATTGATATCGTTCCCGTTCTCTTATTATTTTTCGTAACTGCCTTTGTTTTACTAGGGGTTCAAACGGTTCTAAGATTTAATTCTATTTTAGTTATCTTTAAATTAGCTGTTTTACTCATCTTTATTGCCTTAGGGCTGACAGCTATTAATGTTGATAATTGGAGCAATTTTGCCCCATACGGTTTTGGTCAAATTTATGGCGGAAAAGTTGGGATTATGGCAGGAGCCTCTTTGATGTTCTTTGCATTTCTGGGATTTGAATCCATTTCAATGGCAGCAGATGAAACAAAGGAACCGCAAAAGAAAATCCCACAAGGCATTTTTATCTCAATCGGCTTGGTGACTTTGTTGTATGTTGCGGTAACCTTGATTTTAACAGGAACTGTTCACTATTCAAAATTGAATATTACGGATGTTGTTCCGTATGTGTTGCGTAGCATTGGTTTTCCATTTATCGGAAATTTTGTATCAATTGTTGTTATCATGACACTTGTTACCGTCTGCATTTCCATGATGTACGCTTTAACACGTATGATTTATAATATTAGTTGTGACGGTCTTTTGCCTGAACAATTTCAAGAATTAACACCGAAGAGTAAAGTTCCTAAGAAAGCAACTATTTTTGTTGGTTTGGTAACCATGTTCTTTTCAGGTGTGTTGCAATTAGAAATTTTAGCCTTGTTGGTTAATATTGTGACCTTGGCTTATCTGATTTTGTTAGCTTTGGGAGTGATTAAACTTCGCAAAGATTTTGGCGAACCAAAAGAGGAAGAATTTAGAACACCTTGGGTGCCATTTTTACCGCTGCTATCGATTGTTATTTACTTGTCATTGATGACACAATGCAAAGCGATTACTTGGTATGGTTTCATTGCATCCTTTATTCTTGGAAGTCTCATCTATTTTGGATATGGATACAGACATTCTAAGTTAAGAGAAGATAGTAAAAAATAAGAAAACTCACTTTAAATCAACCGAAAGGAAGGTTTAGAGTGAGTTTTTGTTTATTTTGTCATGCGCATACTGTTGATTTTTTCTTCGGTCGGAGTGACACGAAGCGTTTTTTGACCAGTATAAGTTACAAAACCAGGTTTGCCACCAGTTGGTTTGTTAAGCTTTTTAGCTTCAATCATATCAACCTGAACAAGGTTGGACAGACGTGCTTTTGAGTAGTAGGCAGCTAATTCAGCAGCGTCAGTTTTGACTTCGTCACTTGGATTGAGATTATCCTTGATAAGAACGTGGCTACCAGGAATATCCTTAGCATGGAACCAAAGTTCTCCTTTTTTTGCCATTTTGAAAGTCAATTCATCATTTTGCAGATTGTTGCGTCCAACCATGATAATCGTTTTGCCATCTGAAGCCAAGTATTGTTCTGGTTTTTTGCGTTTGTGGCCTTTATCGCGCGTGCGACGTTTGACAAAGCCAGTTTCGACTAATTCCTCGCGAATATCCTCGATATCAGAAATTGACGCGTGATTCAACGCTGTTTCAACGCTTTCGAGGTAAGTAATCGTATCCTTAGTTTCTTGAATAAGGCCTGTCAAGTGCTTCACAGCTTCTTTCAATTTTTGGTATTTTTTGAAATAACGCTGCGCATTTTGACTAGGTGTCAGGCTTTTATCGAGCGCAATGACGATTTTTTCGTTGGTGTAGTAGTTGTCTAATTCGACTTGGTCTTGATTGTTTGGCACTAGCGTGAGATAGGTTGTTAAGAGTTCTCCTTTTTGGCGGAATTCTTCCGCATTTTCCGTCGCTAATAATTCTTTTTCTTGCTTACCAAGTTTTTTGATATTTTTATCCAATTCTGTTTGAACACGGTGAATCAAATCGCTTGATTGCTGATTGATACGGTCGCGTTCAGCCTTATCTTGATAAAAAACATCCAAGAGTTCAGAAAGACTGTCAAATTGCTTATCGCTCTTGTCAAATAGCACAGCAGCAAATGATTTATCGGTCATATTTGGCTGACATGGTCTAGCAAAAAAAGTACGGAATTGTTTCAGCTTGTTGTTGCTGAGCTGAGCAGCCAGGTTTTCTGCAGTATCACGTCCTAAGCCTTGGAAAAGTTTTTGCAGATTGCGCGGTGCCAAATCTTCTGTCTGCAAAAGTTCAAATAATTTTTCATCTGAAACAGTGAAAGGATTTTTAGCCTCTGTTTTTGGCGGTGCAAGATAAGTTGAGCCAGGCAAGATAGTGCGGTAGCTATTTTGTGAGAAACCAATATGCTTGATTGACTCGATAATCTTGCTTTCAGCTTTATCAATCAAAATAATATTGCTGTGTTTGCCCATGATTTCAACCATCAAGGTGACTTTGATGTTATCACCGATTTCATTTTTATTAGAAAATGCGATTTCTAAAATACGGTCATTTTCAATCTGCGTAATGCTCTCAATGATTGCCCCTTGAAGGTATTTTCGAATAATCATAGTAAATGTATTTGGGGTTTGTGGATTTTGAAAATCAGCTGTCGTAATCTGCACACGTCCGAAAACAGGATGAGCAGAAAGCAAGAGCTTATAATTCTTACGATTATTGCGAATGGTTAAAACCAACTCACGTTCAAAAGGTTGATTGACCTTTTGAATACGTCCATAAAGTAGCTCTTCTTGTAATTCTTTTGTTAAATGGTGTAGAAAAAAACCATCAAATGACATGATTAAAGTTGTCGCAAGACTAGCTAATCAAAAATGATAAGAAATCTTACGACGTCTCCTTTCTAATCTCATGTGTTCAATCCCTTTATTATACCATATCCTTGGCGAAAACTGGGATTTTAGTCATGGAAAAGTTGCTGATATTATTTTTTATAAAACATTTTTATTCTTAGTTAACATAAAGGAGATCTGAAGATACTTGTCTGTCTGAAAACAGATAGCTATTGATAACGCTTTGATTGCATCTTTTACTAAATAACAAAGTTTAATAAATAATAAAATTAAGAAAATTTCGAAAAGTGCTTGAAATTTCTAAAATTTAGGATATAATATAAAAAAACACAGGAGGAAGCTAAGATGAACAACACACAAATTCTTACAAATTGGCAAAGTTGGCGTAGGTAGAGTTGTGTTTATGTGTTTGCATAGATACGACTTTTGGAGTACTTCTAAAAAGTATCTATGCGCTAATCTTAGTTACAGGATAAAAAAGGCGTGTAGTAGATTTTTACTAGACGCTTTTCTTTTTAGTTGACTCACATTATTAACGAATAATATTGATATAGAATTTTAACTAAAAAATTAATGGAGAGAAAATGAAAAATAAAGCACTTATTGGAACCCTTATTGCTCTTGTTATTTTAGTTGCTGGTTCGATGATTTATGACCAGACTAAAAGAGATTCAAGTAAAAATGATGTGGTTAAAATTGGTATTTTGCAGTATGTGACGCACGATGCTCTAGATGAGATTGAAAAAGGAATTGAGGACGGTCTTGCTGAGGCTGGCTATGATAGTGATAACGCTGAAATTACGATGTTGAATGCTGAAGGTGACCAAAGCAAGATTCAAACGATGAGTAAGCAGCTGGTCAATGCTAAAAACGATGTTTTGATTGGTATTGCAACACCAGCCGCACAAGGTTTGGCATCAGCGACAAGTGATATTCCAGTTGTTATGGGAGCTATTTCTGACCCAGTTGGTGCAAAATTAGTTAAAAATCTTGAAGAACCAGAAGGAAACGTAACAGGGGTTTCCAACCAAGTTCCGATTGAACAAAGCGTAGAGCTCATTCAAAAAATCACACCAAATGCCAAGACAATCGGCGTTTTATATGCTAGTAGCGAGGATAATTCAGTATCACAAGTCGCTGAATTTAAAAAGGATGCTGAAGTTGCTGGCATTAATGTCATTGAATACGCCGTACCGTCAACAAATGAAATCACAACAACAATGTCGGTTATGACAGGAAAAGTCGATGCTATCTTTGTTCCACAAGACAATACCATTGCATCAGCCTTTACGACGGTTGTTAATGCTGCCAATGCTGCGAAAATTCCGATTTATTCATGCGTTGATACAATGGTAGAGCAAGGAAGCATTGCATCAGTTGCCCAAAGTCAGTATGATTTAGGTGTGGAAACGGCAAAAATTGCTGTTAAATTGTTAGCAGGTAAAAAAGTGTCAGAAGTTCCTGTTAATATTGTCAATACAGGGACACCAACCCTTAACTTGAAAGCTGCACAAGAGCTTGGTATTACAATACCAGATAGTGTTCTTTCAGAAGCCACAGTGGCTGTTGAGGCAGATGATAATTAAGGAAGAAGGAGAAAAATCAGATGATTATTTCGTCAGTATCACAAGGGCTTTTGTGGGGAATTCTTGGTCTAGGAATTTACCTCACCTTTAGAATCTTGAACTTTCCAGATATGACAACAGAAGGCTCATTTCCGCTTGGAGGAGCAGTGGCTGTTACTTTGATGAACCATGGTTTTCATCCTATTTTAGCAACACTTGCAGGAATGCTTTCAGGGTGTTTTGCAGGGCTTGTGACAGGCTTGCTTTATACTAAAGGAAAAATCCCAACCATTTTAGCAGGAATTTTGGTGATGACCTCTTGTAACTCAATCATGCTCATGATTATGAAACGTGCTAATCTTGGTTTGCTTGATATTAAAACATTGCAAGATTTATTCCCGTTTGCAGATAGCACTAACTTGCTGATTATTGGTCTTTTAGCGGTTGTTATTGTGATTTCAGGATTAATTTTCTTCCTGTACACACGACTTGGTCAGGCTTATATCGCTACTGGTGATAACCGTGATATGGCAAAAAGTTTTGGGATTAATACCGACCGCATGGAAGTTATGGGGCTTACGATTTCAAATGGATTGATTGCTTTATCAGGTGCTCTTGTCAGCCAACAAGATGGCTACGCTGATGTCTCGAAAGGAATTGGTGTGATTGTTATCGGACTTGCTAGTATCATTATCGGAGAAGTGTTGTATTCAACTGGTTTAACACTTTTAGAGCGTTTGATTGCCATTGTTGTTGGGTCAATTTTGTATCAATTCTTAATCACAGCAGTTATTGCCCTTGGCTTCAATACGAACTACCTCAAATTGTTCAGTGCTCTTGTCTTGGCACTCTGTCTCATGGTTCCCGTTCTTAAAAATAAATTTTTCAAAGGAGTGACCTTATCGCGATGAAAAAAATTGTAGAATTAAAAAATGCTACCGTTCAAGTTAATAACGGTCTTGACGAGGTCAAAACAATCCTTGATGACGTGAATTTGACAATTTATGAACATGATTTTTTGACGATTTTAGGTGGGAACGGTGCTGGGAAATCAACGCTTTTTAACGTGATTGCTGGAACTTTGATGTTGACTAGCGGAAGCATTTATATCCTAGACAAAGATGTGACACATTTACCTGCTGAAAAACGTGCAAACTATTTGGCGCGTGTCTTTCAAGACCCTAAAATGGGAACAGCACCACGTATGACTGTGGCTGAAAACCTTCTTATTGCCAAATATCGTGGTGAAAAACGTGGACTTTTGCCACGAAAAATTCATGCGTTTACCGATGAATTTCAAGCGTTGGTTGCACGAACTGGTAATGGTCTTGAAAAGCATTTGGAAACGCCGACTGGGCTTTTATCAGGTGGGCAACGTCAAGCACTTAGCTTGCTCATGGCAACGCTAAAACGCCCAGAATTGTTGCTACTTGATGAACATACGGCAGCCCTTGACCCTAAGACGAGTGTATCCTTGATGAATTTAACAGATGAATTTGTATCAGGTGACCACTTGACAGCACTCATGATTACACACCACATGGAAGACGCTCTGAAATATGGTAACCGTTTGATTGTTATGAAAGACGGCAAAATCATCAAAGACCTCAATCAAGACGAAAAAGCTCAAATGGCAATCGCCGATTATTATCAATTGTTTGAATAAACACAAACGCCTTCGGGCGTTTTTTAGGTGTTCAAGTAACTTTTCCAAATCACAAAGAAGAAAATCTTCTGAAAATATGGTACAATGTTAATGCTGTAATTCGACTTGCTAACTTTTTTGGAGGCAAGGACCGTTTGTATGAAAAAAGCAAAACAATTTGCTCGTATAAAAAATAAAAATGAGGAGAAAACATCGTAATGAGCGATATTAAAATTATTGCCCTTGGAGGGGTGCGCGAAAATGCGAAAAACCTCTATGTGGTAGAAGTTAATGACTCTATTTTCATTTTGGATGCTGGACTTAAATATCCTGAAAATGAACAATTGGGTGTGGATGAAGTTATTCCAAATATTGATTACCTAGTTGAAAATAAAAAACGTGTGCAAGGAATTTTCTTGACGCATGGGCATGCAGATGCTATTGGAGCTTTGCCTTATATTCTATCGGAATTTAAAGCGCCAGTATTCGGCTCACCGTTGACAATTGAGTTAGCGAAGCTTTTTGTTAAGAAAAATAACAACGTTAAAAAATTTAATAATTTCCATGTTATTGACGCAGAAACTGAAATTGAATTTGCAGATGCGACGATTTCATTCTTTAAATCAACTCACTCAGTTCCTGAAAGTTTGGGGATTGTTGTCGGTACAGATGAGGGAAATATTGTTTACACAGGCGACTTCAAATTTGACCAAGCTGCCCGTAAATATTACCGTACAGACTTGTCTCGTTTGACTGAAATTGGGCGTGAAGGCGTGTTAGCTCTGCTTTCTGATTCTGCTAATGCGACAAGTAATGTTTTGACAGCTAGCGAATCAGAAGTTGCAGCTGAAATGGATAGCATTATCGCAGATGCTGAAGGCCGCGTGATTATTGCAGCCGTAGCTTCTAACTTGATTCGTATTCAGCAGGTATTTGATTCAGCTGCAGACTACGGTCGTCGTGTGGTTTTAACTGGTTTTGACGCTGAAAATATTGTCCGCACAGCCATTCGTATGAAACGCTTGCGTTTGGTTGATGAAAAATTGATTGTCAAACCAAAAGACATGCACAAATTTGAAGATCACGAATTGATTATTCTTGAAACTGGTCGTATGGGTGAACCAATTAATGGTTTGCAAAAAATGGCACTTGGACGCCATCGTTATGTGCAAATCAAAGAAGGTGACCTTGTTTACATCGTTACAACGCCAAGTCTTTCAAAAGAAGCAGCTGTTGCGCGTGTCGAAAATTTGATTTACAAAGCTGGCGGTGTGGTTAAACTTATCACACAAACAATGAATGTTTCAGGCCATGCCAATGCGCGTGATTTGCAGTTGATGATTAACCTTCTTCACCCAAAATATTTGTTCCCAGTTCAAGGAGAATACCGTAACTTGGCAACGCATGCTGAGTTAGCGCAAGAAGTTGGTATGTATCCAGAAAATATTTACATCGTTAAACGTGGTGATGTCATGGTTCTTGATAAAGACGGCTTTAATCACGAGGGAAGTGTCCCAGCTGGTGATGTGATGATTGATGGAAATGCTATTGGTGACGTTGGTAATATTGTTCTTCGTGACCGCAAAGTCTTGTCAGAAGATGGTATCTTCATTGTTGCCTTGACTGTTAATAAACGTGAAAAGAAAATCGTTTCAAAAGCTAAAATTCACACACGTGGTTTTGTCTATGTCAAGAAAAGCCGTGATATTCTACGTGAATCAGCTGAATTGGTTAATCAAACTGTTGAAAATTACTTGGCACAAGATAGCTTTGACTGGGGAGAATTGAAAGGAGCTGTCCGCGATGAAGTGGCAAAATTCCTTTTTGACCAAACCAAACGTCGCCCTGCTATTTTACCAGTGGTTATGGAAGTGAGATAAGAAGATAAGGGAGGCAAAAGCCAAGTCTCCCTATTTGTTATTTTTGCTGTGCAGTTTTTTCTTGTTTTTTTAAGTTTTGATTGATATACTAAAAGCCCAAGATTTTGAAATATGGATTAATTTGCCTTAATCTAAAATTCTAGAAAGCGAGGATACGTATGAGAAAGTTATGTAGGATAATCTTTTTTATTCCCAAACTCATTATCAGTATTATCTGGAATTTTTTCTGGGCTATTTTTAGAACGATTGTAATTATTGGAATTATTTGTTTTGGTTTACTATATTATGCCAATAATAGTAGTTCTCAGTTAGCCAATACGATTTCAACCATTGCAAATAATGTAACAAGTTATCTTTCAGCAAATAGTGATGATATTGCTAATAGTCTAAAGGATTTGTCAACGGATGATTTCACTTATTATTCAGGAGCACGTTGGTCAAGCAATTCTGCAAATGTCTATATTGAAACGACCAATGAAACTTTGGTCAATGCTTATAAGGAAGCCATTAATACTTGGAATGCAACGGGAGTTTTTACATTTAATGTAGTTTCGGATGCATCATCAGCAGATATTATTGCGACTGAATATTCTGATGCTAGTTCAAAAGCAGCAGGATTTGCTGAGACAGAAACGAATGCTTTGACAAATCATATTACTCATGTTGATGTAAAATTGAATACTTACTATTTAACAGAAAATGATTATGGTTATACGCATAATCGTATTGTTTATACCGCGGAACATGAGTTGGGACATGCGATTGGGCTTGATCATGATGATAGTGAAGAATCAGTTATGCAATCCTCAGGCTCTTATTATGGCATTCAGGATGTTGATATTGAAAAAGTCCAATCACTTTATGCTTCTTAAATAAAAGTAAATCTAGAAAAAAACTGCTGATTTCAGCAGTTTTTTTCATATTCTCCTAGTTTAACGACTTGTGATTTGGTAAAATAGACATATGATTATTTTACAAGGGAATAAAATTGAACGCTCATTTTCGGGCGATGTACTTTTTGATAATATTAATATTCAAGTTGATGAGAAAGACCGCATTGCGCTAGTTGGGCGAAATGGTGCGGGAAAATCAACTTTGTTAAAAATTTTAGTGGGTGAAGAAACACCAACTTCTGGTGAAATTAATACCAAACGTGATTTAACCTTATCTTACTTGGCCCAAGATAGCCGTTTTGAGTCAAAGAATACGATTTTTGATGAAATGTTGCACGTTTTTGATGATGTGCGTGGCATGGAATCACGTTTGCGTAAAATGGAAATGCAAATGGCAGAGCTGATAGGTGATGCTTTTGATAAATTGATGTCAGATTATGACCGCATGTCAGAGGAATTTCGTGTCAAGGGTGGATTTACCTATGAGGCGGAAATCAAGGCGATTTTAAATGGTTTTAAATTTGATGAATCCATGTGGCAAATGAAGATTTCGGAATTGTCAGGTGGGCAAAATACACGCTTGGCGCTTGCCAAAATGTTGCTTGAAAAGCCTGAATTGCTAGTGCTAGACGAACCAACCAACCATTTGGATATCGAAACCATTGCTTGGCTTGAAAATTACTTGGTCAACTACCAAGGTGCTTTGATTATTGTCAGTCACGACCGATATTTCTTGGATAAGGTGGCAACGGTGACGCTTGATTTGACACCACATTCGCTTGACAGATATGTTGGTAATTATTCTAAATTCATGGATTTGAAGGCTGAAAAGTTAGCACTCGAAGCCAAAAATTATGAAAAACAAGCCAAAGAAATTGCTAAGTTAGAGGACTTTGTTCAACGTAATATTGTGCGTGCCTCAACGACAAAACGTGCCCAAGCTCGCCGCAAACAGTTGGAAAAAATGGAACGTTTGGACAAACCAACGGCAGGGCAAAAATCAGCTAACATGACTTTTCATGCGGATAAAGTGTCAGGAAATGTAGTCTTGACGGTGACAGATGCGGCAATTGGCTATGATGACCAAATCTTGTCAGAACCAATTAATATTGATGTCAAGAAATTTGATGCCATTGCCATTGTCGGACCAAATGGTATCGGAAAATCAACCTTAATTAAATCAATTGTGGGTCAAATTCCATTTATCAAGGGAACATCAACCTACGGTGCCAATGTTGAAGTGGGTTACTATGACCAAACGCAATCAAATTTGACGCGTACAAACACGGTTCTTGATGAGCTTTGGAATGACTTTTCAACGACACCAGAAGTGGAAATTCGTAACCGTTTGGGAGCTTTTCTCTTCTCTGGCGATGATGTCAAGAAATCAGTCAGCATGCTTTCTGGTGGTGAACGCGCCCGCTTACTTCTTGCAAAATTGTCCATGCAAAATGATAATTTCCTTATTCTAGATGAACCAACCAACCACTTGGATATCGATAGCAAGGAAGTTTTAGAAGATGCTTTGATTGATTTTGATGGAACACTTTTATTTGTCAGTCACGACCGTTATTTCATTAACCGTGTGGCAACAAAAGTGCTTGAAATCTCTGAAAAAGGCTCAACCCTTTATCTTGGTGATTATGATTATTACCTTGAGAAAAAAGCAGAGCTGGAAGAAATGGAACGTTTGAAAGCCGAAGAAGCACAGGAAAAAACAGTTGCCATTGTTGAAAAAGCGCCAGCTAATGATTATCAAGCGCAAAAAGCTAACCAAAAAGAACTTCGCAAACTCACACGCCGAATCGCTGAAATTGAAAATCAATTAGAAGAGATTGAAGCGTGTGAAGAAGCAATCAATCAAGCGATGTTAGCCACAAATGATGCCGTAGAACTTGTTGATTTGCAAAAAGAACTCGATGACTTGACTGAACAACAAGAAAACCTCATCCTAGAATGGGAAGAACTCAGCGAACAGGTTGAAGGATGATCTTTAATGATATGCAGCTGTCTGGGATTAGTTAGCATATCATTTTTTAGTTAAAAAAAATCAATAGCAAGCTATTGACTTTTTATGTTAAAGTTCTATAATAATTAGTGATAAATAATAAGAAAGTATCTAGCAAATCTTAAATTTAGCCGAATAAGCTTACTTGAAAAGGAAAAAGTTTATTTTTGGGTTAATTTTTAGAGGCTTGTTTTTTTGACTGTGGAGGTAATCATGAATCCTAAACATGCTCCTTATGGATGGTTAGTAAAACGGATAGCGCGTCGTTTGGAACAAAATATGAATAATTTTCTTAAACCGTATAATATTACGATTATGCAATCATGGGTTTTAATGTTTTTGAAACAAACAGAGAAGTGCTACACTTTCAAAGAACTAGAGAAACAATTTGAAGTTTCTCAGCCAACCATGGCCGGTATTTTAGCACGTTTGGATCAAAAAAATATGATTATAACCATTCAAGATGAAAAAGATAAGCGTATTAAAAAAGTTCAAATTTCTGATGATGGTAGAGCTTTGATTAATCGTTTAGGTGAGCACCTAGAGGATTCAGAAGTTGCAATCGTTGGGAACTTTACCAGAGATGAGCAAGAGACTTTTCATTTATTGCTTGAAAAAGCTTATTATAATGTTGTAGAAAGAGGTAACGAGAATGATTAAAACTTTACTCGCGCAAGTGAAGGAGTATAAAACGCCATCTTTATTAGCTCCTTTATGTGCCGCTTTGGAAGTTTTTTTCGATATGTCTATTCCCTTTGTGATTGCAAAATTGATTGACCAAGGGATTCAGGCAGGAAATCTTGCGGTAGCCATGAAATATGGTTTATTTATGTTACTTTTAGCTATTTGTGGTTTGACGACAGGTTTTCTAGCAGGGAAATTTGCGGCACAGGCTTCAGCTGGTTTTGCTGCTAATTTGCGTGAAGGAATGTATGACAATATTCAAACATTTGCTTTCTCAAATATTGATAAATACAGCACGGCTGGTCTTGTAACACGTATGACAACCGACGTGACAAATGTGCAAAATGCTTACCAAATGATTATTCGTGTGGTTGTCAGAGCACCGTTAACAATCATTTTCAGTATGTTTATGTGTTTTGTGGTTGATCGTCAATTAAGCTTGATTTTCCTACTTGCTGTTATTATTTTAGCGGCTTCATTGCTGTTCATCATGCGTAAAGCAATGCCCGCTTTTAACTATGTTTTCCGTAAATACGATGACTTGAATGCCAGTGTCCAAGAAAATATTTCTGGTATTCGTGTGGTAAAAGCTTTTGTCCGTGAAGATTATGAGAATAAAAAATTCACCAAGGCTGCTGAAAATATCTACCGTTTATTTGTGAAAGCGGAAAAAATTGTTATTTTTAATAATCCAATCATGATGTTTATCATCTTCGCTTGTATGATTTGCTTGTCTTGGTTCGGAGCCCGCTTTATTGTAGCGGGTAGTTTAACGACAGGGGAGCTAACGTCACTTCTTTCTTATATCTTTGCCATGATGATGTCATTGATGATGTTGTCAATGATTATGGTTATGATTTCAATGAGTACAGCTAGTGCAGAACGTATTTCTGAGGTACTCAACGAAAAAGCTGACATTGTTAATCCTGAAAATCCATTGATGGAAGTTTCAGACGGAAGTATTGTTTTTGATCATGTGCATTTTTCTTATAAACATGGCGGTGGTGAAGAGGTGCTTTCTGATATAAACCTGAGTATTAAATCTGGTGAAATCATTGGAGTTATTGGTGGAACAGGTTCTGGTAAGACCTCATTTGCTAATTTGATTTCACGTCTTTATGATGTTGATTCTGGTTCAATTAAAGTTGGTGGACGTGATGTTCGCGAATACGATTTGGAAGTTCTTCGTGACCAAGTAGCGGTTGTTCTTCAGAAAAATGTCCTTTTCTCAGGTACTATTTTAGATAATCTTCGTTGGGGAAATGAAAATGCGACAGATGAAGAATGTATGGAAGCTTGCCGTCAAGCTTGCGCAGATGAATTTATCGAACGCTTCCCAGACAAATATAACACTTGGATTGAACAAGGTGGTAGTAACGTTTCTGGTGGGCAAAAACAACGTCTTTGTATTGCCCGCGCGTTGTTGAAAAAACCAAAAGTATTGATTTTGGATGACTCAACTAGTGCTGTTGATACTGCGACAGATGCGAATATCCGTCAATCATTTGCTGAAACCATTCCTGGGACAACTAAAATTATTATTGCCCAACGTATTTCTAGTGTGCAACACGCTGATAAAATTTTAGTTCTTGATGATGGTAAGATTTCGGGATTTGCCAGTCATGATGAACTATTACAAACAAATGCGATCTACCGTGAAATTAGCGATGTTCAACAGCAAGGTAGTGGTGATTTTGATGCGGAAGGAGGTAGCAATTAATGGCTCAAACCAAAAAAGAAATTAATAAACAAGATACGCTAAAACGTGTGTTGGCTTATGTTTTGAAAAACTATAAATGGCGCTTCTTGCTAGTATTGGTTTTGATTTTAGTAACAGCGCTTTGTATGGTACGCTTTAGTTTGTTCATGCAAACATTGATTGATAGTTATATTACACCTCTTTTAGCTGCTAAAAATCCAGATTTTTCAGGGTTAGCGCACGCTATTTTCCAATTAATCATCATTGGTATTATTGGTGTTCTAAGTTCTTACACTTATAATCGTTTGATGGTTTATGTTGGACAAGGAACAATGCGTCGTATTCGTATTGATTTGTTCACTCATATGGAACGCTTGCCAATCAAATACTTTGATACACATGCTCACGGTGATATCATGTCTATCTATACTAACGACGTTGATACACTTCGTCAGTTGATTAGCCAGAGTATTCCTCAGGTCATTAATTCGGTTTTTTCGATTGTGGTAACATTTACAAGTATGCTTCTTTTGAATGTTCCCTTGTCAATATTATCACTTTTTATGGTTGTGGTGTTATTATCAGTAGCGCGTAAAATTGCTTCGCAATCGTCTAAGCATTTCCATAATCAACAAAATGACCTTGGGCGTGTCAATGGGTTCATTGAGGAAATGATGGACGGTCAAAAAGTGGTTAAAGTTTTCAATCACGAAGAACGTGCTAAAGAAGATTTCCGAAAAATCAATCAACAGCTCCGCTATTCTGCTACAAATGCTAATATCTATGCTAATATTTTGATGCCAGTATCAGCTAATATTGGACATATTTCCTATGTGCTTTGTGCCATGCTTGGGGCAACCCTAGCTCTTCAAGGCTATGCTGGATTGACTTTGGGAACATTGGTTTCTTTCCTAGCGCTTAACCGTAGTTTTACAAACCCAATCACACAAATCAGTCAACAAATCAACGCAGTTATTATGGCGATGGCTGGTGCTGATCGTGTCTTTAATCTACTTGATGCTGAAGTGGAAACAGATGAAGGTTATGTTGAATTGGTAAATGCTACTGAGGACACTGCTGGAAATCTTCAAGAAGTTGAAGAAACAACTGGTATGTGGGCTTGGAAACATCCACACGAAGACGGCACCGTAACTTATCACAAGCAAGAAGGTCGTGTAACCTTCTCAGATGTAACCTTTGGTTATAGTGATGATAAAATGGTTTTACATGATATTAATTTGTTTGCGGAACCTGGTCAAAAAATTGCCTTTGTTGGCTCAACTGGTGCTGGTAAAACAACTATTACAAACTTGATTAACCGTTTTTACGATATTCAAGAAGGTAAGATTCATTACGACGGTATTAACATTCGTAAAATCAAAAAAGCTGACCTTCGTCGTAGCTTAGGGATTGTATTGCAAGATACACACCTTTTCACAGGAACAGTTATGGATAATATCCGTTACGGACGTTTGAATGCGACTGACGACGAATGTATTGCTGCGGCTAAGTTAGCTAATGCACATGATTTCATTAAACGTTTGCCAGAAGGTTACGATACCATTTTGACAGGTGACGGAAGTAATTTATCTCAAGGACAACGTCAATTGCTTGCGATTGCACGTGCAGCTGTGGCAAATCCACCTGCTTTGATTTTGGATGAAGCAACATCATCAATCGATACGCGTACCGAAGTTCACGTCCAAGAAGGTATGGATGCGTTGATGAAAGGTCGTACAACTTTTGTTATCGCTCACCGTTTGTCAACAGTTCGCAATGCGGATTGTATCATGGTTCTCGAGCAAGGACGTATCATCGAACGTGGTAACCACGACGAATTGATTGCGCAAAAAGGTCGTTATTACCAACTTTACACAGGTAACGCCATTAGTGAATAGCTGAATTAAATCATTGTTAAAATTTATTTTATCAATATGTGAAAATGTAAAAAAGAATAACCTCTTTTACTGGGTTATTCTTTTTTATATTTTTATTTATCAAGCTAAGTAGGAGGGAACATTATCATTTATAGTGTAGATATTTTATGTCAACCTTAATAAATATTTCGTTGATATTTTTAGAATTTTTTATTGACTACATAAGAAATTTTTCTATTCGTTTGCTTAAGGAATATCTTTTTCAAACATTCTATCAGTAAGTGGTTGCAATTGTTTATTTCACTATTTACTTGATAAGGAGCTATCTAGGTACTATTTTTTAGTTTAATTTTAATAACTATACAAGTGGTTATCATAATTTTTAAAACTAGTTTTAGAAAAAAGCATAAAAAAAGAGAAAAACAGAAAGTAGTTTCTGAATTTTTGAAACTATTGAAATTAAAAAGTGTAAGCGCTATACTTGATGGTGGGAGGTGTTTCTTATGGATAAAACATTAAAAAAAATAGAGCCTCTCATAGAATCATATTGGGATTCTATGACAGATACTGAACAAACAATTGCACATTTTTTTATCACTAATACCTCAGAAAAAGATGTGAGTTCTGGCGCAATTTGTCAACGTTTACATGTATCAAAAGCTAGTTTGACACGTTTTGCTAAAAAATGTGGTTTTAGTGGTTACAGAGAATTTATTTTTTCTTATCAGGAATCTAAATTACATTTAAAAGGAGAGTCAAGCACCTTAAAAAATAATGTAACTAAGAGGGTTATGGCAGACTATGAGCAATTGCTAGAAAAGACCTATTCAGTGATTGATGAACAGCAACTCACACGGATTACACGCTTGATTGAAGAAGCTAACCGTATATATCTTTATGGTAAGGGGAGCTCGGCTCAAGCTTTGAAAGAGATGAAGACACGTTTTATGAGGTTGGGCTTTGATTTTGATATTGTAACAGATAATGATGAACTGATATGGTCTAGTATGTTAGTGGGACCAGATTGTTTGGTTATTGCAGCGTCTCTGTCAGGAAAAACCAAATCTGTGATAAATGCTCTAATGACTGCTAAGGAAAGGGGGGCTAAGACGGTTTTAATGACAACCCAAATTGTTACTCAAAGAGATGATTCTTGGGATGAATTAGTTTTATTGGCTTCACGAGATAACTTATCTTATGGGAATCGTATTTCACCACAATTTCCTATTTTATTGTTGATTGACTGCTTATTTGCTTACCAATTAGCAGTTAATCAAGATGAAAAACAAAAACGTTACCACAAAACGATTATTTCTTATAAGGAGGAATTATGACAAAAAAAGAGTACTTTTTACAACAACTTAAGGGGGGAGTAGTTATTTCCTGCCAAGCTTTACCAGGTGAGCCTATGTATTCGGAAAAAGGAGGAGTTATGCCGCTTTTTGCTAAGGCAGCTGCACAAGCAGGTGCTGTTGGGATTAGAGCTAATGGAATTCGTGATATTACAGAGATTAAAGAAGCGGTAGATTTACCGATTATCGGTATTATTAAAAAAAATTATGAGAATGCTGATGTTTTTATTACGCCGACTATGGATGAAATTGATGCATTAGTAGAGACAAAGGTTGACATTATTGCTTTGGATGCAACGACATCTAGTCGACCTAATGGTCAGACTTTAGAAGAATTCGTGATTCAAATTAGACAGTCTTACCCAGAACAATTATTAATGGCTGACTGTTCAACCATGGATGAAATGATAGTTGCAGATAAATTAGGTTTTGATTTTATTGGAACTACCTTAGTTGGTTATACTAAACAAAGTCAAGATTTAGCAATTGAATCTAATGATTTTGAAATTATTAGGAAAGCTGTTGGAGTTTTGGAGACACCAGTGATTGCTGAAGGAAATATTAATACACCAAGTAAGGTTAGACGTGTTTTACAACTAGGTGTTCATACAGTAGTTGTCGGCTCTGCTATCACACGACCATTGGTGATTGCAAAACCATTTATTGAGGCAACGAATATAGATTAAATTGAAGGGAGATTTTATGTTTAAGAAATTTTCACGTTTAGGTCAAGCGTTTATGTTGCCTATTTCTATTTTACCTGTAGCAGGTTTATTGTTAGGAATTGGTGGTGCTCTATCTAATCCTAATGCTATTGCTCAATTTCCACTTTTAGGTCAAGAATGGTTGCAGACTATATTTGCTGTAATGAGTGGAGCAGGTGGTGCTGTTTTTAATAACATTGCTTTAATTTTTAGTATTGGCGTGGCTGTTGGTCTTGCGGATTCTGATAAAGGGACAGCAGGCTTATCAGGTGGAGTAGCTTATCTGGTCTATACAGCAACTATCAGTAGTTTATTACAACTCTTTTCCGCAGAAGGTGCTACTATTGATACAGGCGTTTTAGGTGCGCTAGTTATTGGTTATGTAGTCTCTATTCTTCATAATAAATATCGCCGGATTGAATTACCAGCTTATCTAGGTTTCTTTGGTGGTTCACGTTTTATTCCCATTGTCTCTTCTTTAGTTGCTATTGTGATTGGTAGTATTTTCTATGTTATTTGGCCACCTGTTCAAAATCTTCTCGTTTCATTGGGAGAAGCTATTGCTACAATGGGAAGTTTTGGTTCTTTCTTATATGGTTTCTTTCTGAGATTAACGGGTGCTGTTGGTTTACACCATACCATTTATCCTATGTTTTGGTATACTTCTTTGGGCGGTGTTGAAGAGGTTGCTGGTAAGACGATTCAAGGTGCACAAAATATTTTCTTTGCTCAGTTGGCAGATCCGAATCATACCGGTCTCTTTACTTATGGTACACGCTTCTTTGCGGGACGTTTTGCGACTATGATGTTTGGTCTTCCAGCAGCTTGTTTGGCGATGTATCATTCAATTCCAAAAGCTAATCGTAAAGCTAATGGCTCCTTTTACTTTAGTAGCGGTTTAACGTCATTCTTAACCGGTATTACAGAACCTATTGAATTTTCTTTCTTATTTGTAGCCCCATGGCTTTATGTTGTACATGCTTTCTTAGATGGTCTGTCTTTCTTTGTTGCTGATTTGTTATCTATTCGTATTGGTAACTCCTTTTCAGGAGGTATCATCGACTTCTTACTTTTTGGTGTTCTACAAGGAAATGACAAAACGAATTGGCTCTTAGTGTTACCAGTGGGATTAGTTTGGGCAGGAATTTACTATGTAGTCTTTCGTTTCCTGATCAGTAGATTTAAAGTTGCTATTCCAGGAATGGTTATGAGTGAGGAGACTTCTGTGCAGGCATCTAAAGAAAATTCTTCTTTGACAGAAATTTCTATAAGTATCATAGAGGCGCTTGGTGGCGAAGCTAATATTGAACATGTCACGGCTTGTGCAACACGTTTACGGGTGTCTTTATCAGATAGTCATAAAGTTGATAAGGAAAGTTTAAAATTAACCGGAGCTACAGCGATTTTAGATGTAGATAATGGTATCCAAGCGGTTTATGGTGGAAAAGCTATCCTTTATAGCCAAGAGATTAATGAAATTTTAGGAAAAGAGGTATAATGATTAAAAGCTTTGATTAATTTCAAGGCTTTTTTAGTGTACGACGGGCATGGTGTATATATGGAGTGAAAGTCCTCTATAGTGACCCGCTGCCGGTGAACATAATAGTGACTCCCAACCTTGATGATTGTGAGGTATCGGGGAGGGATGTGAATTAACCTGATTGAGCTGAAAGTTATAACGTATGCATGATGTTAGGCTTACTAATCTAAGGTATCTCATAGACAACGAAACAAGAAAATCATTCGATTTAAACAGTCAAGAAAAAATCATTACGTTTGATCTTTAAAGATATACTAAATTTCTCTTTTTACGCCACTTTTTAAAAACGTTTTCAAACTTTCGGTTCAATAATTTGTGATTTGGGAAATAATATCATATGATAAATGGACTAAGAAAAAGATATTTGGAGGGCAATATGATGAATTTGTCTCAAGAACAATATATAGATATGTATCTCAAAATGCAGCGTATTCGTGAGTTTGATATGCGCATTAATAAGTTAGTCCGACGTGGTTTTGTCCAAGGCATGACACACTTTTCAGTTGGGGAAGAAGCGGCCAGTGTTGGAGCAATAGCACATTTGACTTATGATGATATTATTTTTTCAAATCACCGTGGGCATGGGCAATGTATTGCTAAAGACATGGATTTGAACAAAATGATGGCTGAACTCGCTGGCAAGGTGACTGGTGTGTCAAAAGGTCGTGGTGGTTCCATGCATTTGGCAGATTTTGAAAAAGGCAATTATGGTACAAATGGTATTGTTGGCGGTGGTTATGCGCTTGCTGTTGGTGCAGCGTTGACACAAGACTATAAAAAAACGGACAACATTGTTGTTGCCTTTTCTGGTGACGGTGCGACAAATGAGGGTTCTTTTCATGAATCAGTAAACTTAGCAGCTACTTGGGGATTACCTGTTATTTTCTTTATTATCAATAATCGCTATGGTATCTCTATGGATATTACGAGAGCGACCAATACACCGCATCTCTACACACGTGCTGAAGCTTATGGCATTCCTGGTTTTTACTGCGAAGATGGCAATGATGTCCTAGCGGTTTATGAGACAATGGGGAAAGCGGTTGACCACGTGCGTTCTGGAAATGGTCCAGCCATTGTTGAGGTAGAATCTTACCGTTGGTTTGGGCATTCGACAGCTGACGCAGGTAAATACCGTAGTAAAGAGGAAGTTGATGACTGGAAGAAAAAAGACCCACTTGTCAAATTCCGTACGTATTTGACTGAAAATCATTTGGCAAGCCATGACGAATTGGATGCTATTGATGCACAAGTGGTTAAAGAAATTGATGATGCTTACGCATTTGCTCAAAATAGCCCTGAACCAGATTTGTCAGTAGCATTTGAAGATGTCTGGGTAGATTAGGCAGCTTTTTAATCATAAGAGGAGAAAGACAATGACTGAAACAAAACAAATGGCATTACGTGAAGCTGTCAATCTTGCGATGACAGAAGAAATGCGAAAAGATGATACGATTTTTCTCATGGGAGAAGATGTTGGTATTTACGGTGGCGACTTTGGAACGTCTGTTGGTATGTTTGAGGAGTTTGGACCTGAACGTATCAAGGATACACCGATTTCAGAAGCGGCTATTGCAGGAAGTGCCATTGGCGCTGCGATAACTGGGCTTCGTCCGATTGTTGATGTGACCTTTATGGATTTTATCACCATTGCCCTTGATGCCATTGTTAATAACGGCGCTAAAAATAATTATATGTTTGGTGGTGGTTTGAAAACGCCAGTAACCTTTCGTGTAGCCTCTGGTTCTGGTATCGGTTCAGCAGCGCAACATTCGCAGTCTCTGGAAGCTTGGTTAACCCATATTCCTGGTATTAAGGTTGTTGCTCCAGGGAATGCTAATGACGCCAAAGGGCTTTTAAAATCAGCCATTCGTGATAATAATATTGTTATTTTCATGGAGCCAAAGGCGCTTTATGGCAAGAAAGAGGAAGTGAACTTGGATTCTGATTTTTATTTGCCGCTTGGAAAAGGTGATATTAAGCGTGAGGGAACTGATTTAACCATTGTTTCTTATGGTCGTATGTTGGAGCGTGTTCTTCAAGCAGCAGATGAAGTAGCAGCTGACGGCATTAGCGTTGAAGTGGTTGACCCACGGACACTTATTCCACTTGATAAGGAGTTGATTATCAATTCGGTGAAAAAGACTGGGAAGCTCATGTTGGTTAATGACGCTTACAAGACAGGTGGTTTTATTGGGGAAATAGCTGCGCTAGTTACGGAAAGTGAAGCTTTTGATTATCTTGATTATCCGATTGTACGTTTGGCAAGCGAAGATGTGCCAGTACCATACGCACGTGTTTTAGAACAGGGCATTTTGCCAGACGTTGCTAAGATTAAAGCAGCCATTTATAAAATGGCACGCAATGGTCGTGATGCCTAAGGGAGGTGTTTTCTGTGGCAAATGAAATTATTATGCCAAAGCTTGGTGTGGACATGCAAGAAGGGGAAATTCTTGAATGGAAAAAAGCTGAAGGTGATGAGGTCAATGAGGGTGATATTCTGCTTGAAATCATGTCTGATAAGACCAATATGGAAATTGAAGCTGAAGATTCTGGCGTGCTGTTAAAAATTGTTCATCCGGCAGGTGATGTCGTAGCTGTTACCGAAATTATCGGCTATATCGGAGCAGAGGGTGAAACTCTTATTGATTCTGTGGGTGAGAAACACGTTGAACAGTCAGCATCAGCTCAGGAAGCGAAAGCTCAACCGTTGCAAGCAAGCACAGCGTCAGCGATTTCTCAAAAGACATCTGAGACTGGAAAAGTCCGTGCTACGCCTGCTGCTAGAAAGTTGGCACGTGAGCGTGGTATTGACCTTGAAAAAATCACTGGCAGCGGTGAAAATGGGCGGATTCACAAGGAAGATGTGGAACAATTTAGTAAGATTCGTGTGACGCCACTGGCTCGTAAGATTGCAAAGGACAAAGGTGTTGACCTTGAGACACTGGTGGGAACGGGTGTTTCTGGTAAGATTACCAAGGAAGATGTTTTAGCAAGTCTAGGTGATGTTGCGCCGCAAAAAGAACAAGCAGATGTAAAAGTTACACCGCAAGCAGGAGCTTTGGCTGATGTTACGGCTGCAAGTGACGGAGTTGAAGTCATTAAGATGTCTGCTATGCGTAAGGCAATTTCAAAGGGAATGAGCCATTCTTACTTTACAGCACCGACCTTTACGCTTAATTATGATATTGATATGACGAATCTGATTGCCTTGCGTAAGCAACTCATTGAGCCAATTATGGCAAAAACTGGTTACAAGGTGACCTTTACGGACTTAATTGGGCTTGCTGTGATTAAGACCTTGATGAAGGAGGAACACCGTTTCCTTAATGCTTCTCTGATTAACGACGCCCAAGACATCGAACTACATCATTTTGTCAATCTTGCAATCGCTGTTGGGCTTTCTGAAGGTTTAGTGGTTCCTGTGGTTCATGGTGCAGACCAGATGAGTTTGTCAGACTTTGTGGTAGCATCAAAAGATGTGATTCAAAAAGCACAAGCTGGTAAATTGAAAGCAGCTGAAATGTCTGGCTCAACATTCACCATAACGAACCTTGGGATGTTTGGAGTGAAGTCGTTTAATCCGATTATTAATCAACCAAATTCGGCAATTCTTGGGATTTCAGCAACTATTGAAACACCCGTCGTTCATGACGGTGAAGTGGTTATTCGCCCAATTATGGGAATGAGTTTGACCATTGATCACCGATTGGTTGACGGAATGAATGGTGCAAAATTCATGCTAGATTTAAAAGCGCTTCTTGAAAATCCGCTAGAATTGCTAATCTAAAGTAAAAAACGTGGGCGGTGACATAGGTGACTCGGTCATCTTGAAAGCCTAATGTTGACAAATAAATGATATAGTCGGTTGCTTGGGTGAAAGCCGCCCAAAGCTGACTGAGGAACAAAAGAATTTTCTGAAGGGAAAACGTAAAATGGCAGTAGAAATTATCATGCCCAAGCTTGGTGTTGACATGCAAGAGGGCGAAATTATTGAATGGAAAAAAGCAGAAGGTGAGCTTGTCCAAGAGGGCGATATTCTGCTTGAAATCATGTCTGATAAGACGAATATGGAAATCGAAGCCGAAGATTCTGGCATGCTTTTGAAAATTGTTCACGAGGCTGGTGATGTTGTTCCTGTGACAGAAATCATTGGCTACCTTGGTGCTGAAGGTGAAGTTATTGACGAAGTTGCGCAAGTAACACCAGAACAAGCAGCGGCAGACTTAACCGCAGCAGGCTTGGAAGTGCCAAAGGCGGTGACGGCTGATGTGACTTCTGAACAAAAAGCTCCACTTGCAGCTGATGAGTATGACATGATTGTGGTTGGTGGTGGTCCTGCTGGCTATTATGCCGCCATTCGTGGTGCGCAACTCGGTGGCAAAATTGCTATCGTTGAAAAATCAGAATTTGGTGGTACGTGTCTAAATGTTGGCTGTATCCCAACTAAAACTTATCTCAAAAATGCCGAAATCCTTGATGGACTAAAAATTGCTGCTGGTCGTGGTATTAATCTGGCTTCAACTAATTACAGTATTGACATGGATAAAACCGTTGAGTTTAAAAATTCCGTTGTCAAAACATTAACAGGTGGCGTTCGTGGTCTCTTGAAAGCTAATAAAGTAACCATTTTTGACGGACTGGCTCAAGTCAATCCAGACAAGACGGTAACGATTGGGTCAGAAACAATTAAGGGACATAGTATCATTTTAGCAACTGGTTCAAAAGTATCACGCATTAATATTCCAGGTATTGATTCACCGCTTGTTTTGACTTCTGATGATATCCTTAATCTACGTGAAGTACCGAAATCATTAGTTGTCATGGGTGGCGGTGTTGTTGGAATTGAGCTTGGACTGGTTTGGGCATCTTACGGCGTTGATGTGACCGTTATTGAAATGGCAGACCGCATTATTCCAGCTATGGACAAGGAAATTTCGCAGGAATTGCAAAAAATTCTGACGAAAAAAGGTATGACCATTAAAACCAATGTCGGAGTAGCCGAAATTGTTGAGAAAAATAGCCAGCTTGAGTTGACGCTAACCAATGGTGAGACAATTCAAGCAGATAAAGCGCTTCTATCAATTGGACGTATTCCCCAAATGCAAGGTCTTGAAAATCTCAATCTTGATATGGAAGGTAATCGTATCAAAGTCAATGCTTACCAAGAAACGTCAATCTCTGGTATTTATGCCCCTGGTGATGTCAATGGTCAAAAAATGCTAGCGCATGCTGCTTATCGTATGGGAGAAGTGGCTGCTGAAAATGCTCTCCGTGGCAATCATCGCAAAGCCAATCTCACCTACACACCAGCAGCGGTTTACACTCACCCAGAAGTTGCCATGGTTGGAATGACAGAAGAGGTCGCGCGTGAGCAATACGGCGATATTTTGATTGGAAAATCAAGCTTCACAGGCAATGGGCGAGCTCTTGCGTCTAATGAAGCTCAAGGATTTGTCAAAGTCATCGCTGATAGCAAGTATCATGAAATCCTTGGAGTGCATATCATTGGCCCCGCAGCAGCAGAGCTTATTAATGAAGCGGCAACCATTATGGAAAATGAATTGACCGTTGATGACGTTGCCCAAGCGATTCATGGACACCCAACCTTCTCTGAAAATATGTATGAAGCTTTCCTTGATACCATTGGCGAAGCTATTCATAACCCACCGAAGAAATAAATCAAAAGTATGCTCTAAACATAGTTTTAGAGCATACTTTTATGGATGAAACAACATGTTTGATTTTCAGAATATTCTGCAATATTAATTGACGCTTGCATGACAATTTACTAAAGTAATAAGGGACAAGGTATGAAAATAAATTGTTCAATTTTTTAGGAAGGAAGCTTATGAGAGCTATACGCTGGTTGCTTCCCCTCAGTCTTGTCTTAATGTTCTTATCACTAAGTATTGGGGTAAGTTCACAATTTTCCTAGCTTAAATTGTTTCAAGGGGAAGAGGTAGTCTATCCGGTCTTTTTTGAATCACGCCTACCTAGAACCATGGCAATCGTTTTGGCAGCGGGTGCCTTTTAAGGAAAAATGGATGTTATCACTCATTGGTCTCATTTATGGTGGCATGATTGGAGCAGTAGCAGAAAGGATTGCTTCCCGCTTTAACTTGGTACAATCAATGACCTTGTGGACACAGGGTTCTTTTGCTATGATTCAGACCAATCAATACGAATGGTTATTTCTTAATCTGATCTTAGCGTGATTATTCCTAATATCGTCCGTCATTTTGTTGGGAATCATTTGAAAAAAAGTAGGCGACTTGTTTTTTGGAGTGGGGTATGTTTGGTCTTGGCGTGTGATATTTTAGCTCGTCTCATTATCTGTCCTTATGAACTATCGGTTTCAGTAATATTGGGCGTTTTAGGCTCTGCGATTTTCATTTGGATGTTATGGCGAGGTGACGTCTATGACTAAGAAAAATCCCTTATCAAAACGCATTATAGCTGTTCTATTTGTGCTCGCTGTTGTCTGTTTTTGGGCTTATTTACTTCCCATTGGAGGGCGTTGCTGCCTTTTGTTATAAAGCTTCGCTTGAAAAAATTGTGTGCTTATTATCTTGTGGTAGTAAGTGTTAGTTTAGCAATGATTAGTGCTTATTCTTGCTAAATATAAAATCCAAGTAAGGTTAACACTGAGGAAATGAAAAAGTTGATTGATCAAACTCTTGAATCTATCGTAGAACTTTGAACACATTTGTCATTTGTGTAGTGTGACTGAAACAGTCTTTGTTTTATAATAAAACCAATAAAAGTTAGTTACCTAATAAGGGAGGAAATATTCTTATGAGAAAAATTAAAATTCATGTTTTTCATACTGGTGAAGTTTGTGTCGCCCCCAAATTGCCTTTTGGTGGAGATGATTGTAGTGTGGTTGAAGCATCAGGTATCTTTGGCAAAAAAGAAGATCGCATTTGGCTTCCTGTTTCTTCATATCTAATTGAACACCCAAAAGGAACGTTTCTTGTCGATACTGGTTGGTCACGAGACATGAGCCCGAACGGTATTTTTGATAAAAAGTCGCAAATAAAATCATTAAATAGTAGGTTACTTTACAAAATTAATCAAGGAAAAGTTGGTTTGGGACAATGTATTGATGAACAACTATTAAAGCTAGGAATCAAAGATTCAGACCTTGATGCGGTGCTTTTGACACATCTTGATTGTGACCACGCTAATGGTTTAAAGCAAGTAAGCAACGCTAAAAAATTTCTGGTATCAGCTGACGAATTGGCGTTTGCTCAAAAATTAACGAATAGAGTCCGTTATCGAAAAACTTGGTGGGAAGGCGTTAATCTTACTGCCTTTGATTGGAATGACACTCAAGGAGCATTTTCAAAATCTTATGACTTGCTGGGTGATGGTTCGATTGAATTAATTAGTATCCCAGGGCATGCAGATGGCTTATTTGCTGTAAAAGTTAAAAATGACGAAGGCAAATTTATCCTATTATTTTCAGATGGCGGTTATGCGACAAAAAGTTGGGAACAAATGATTACATCAGGTATTGCTGCCGACAGAGCAAAGCAACGCCAATCATTAGCTTGGATTAGAGAACAAAGTTTAGACCCTAACTGTATTGAATCTTTGGCAAATCATGATTCAGATATTCAACCCCATGTTATTGAATTTTAAGAAATAAGGAATCCCCCAATTATAGAAAAGTTAATGGAACACCCCCAATAGCAACAGCGAGTTGCTTGTGAATCAGGATAATGATAGTTTCGTACACACAACATGGAATTGTAAGTATCATATTGTTTTCGCCTCAAAACGTTCAAAAGGTTTATCGTAACGCCCACCTGAAGCAAAAGTGTGTAAAGATTATATTCATATGTTGGTGAGTATTCCACCAAAACGGAGTGTTTCATCATTTATGGGCTATTTAAAAGGAGGAAAAAAGTAGTTCAATGATTTTTGATAGAGATGCCAATCTGAAATATAGGTATGGGAATAGAAAATTTTGGTGTCGCGGTTATTATGTGGATACAGTTGGCTACAATCAGAAGAAAATAGAAACCTATATTCGTTAATACTCAAATAAGAAGACGTCGTAGCAGATCAGCTAAGAGAAAATAACTGACTGGGATAACCGTAAAAGGTGTTAAATTGACTCATCCATTGGCATTGGCAACGCTAGTGTAAGAAAAGGAATTTGAACAGTTTTAGTCGCCGATAAAGCTTTCCTCAAATGTCAGCAGTCAATATTTCTTGGTGATTTTTCCAGATAAATCAATCAGTGTGATTTGAAAAACAAGCTGAAAACGGAAGGGTTGTGTTTACGATACCATGATTGTTCCAGCTAATAAAATCAAAACAACGTTTAAGGAAATGACTGATTTTAGTAAAATTGATTTAGAAGATATCCCAGATTTTGTCAGTCGTCTTAGCCGAGCTTTGAATTGATGATAAGCATTCAAGTATCTTCATCGAGGAATTCTTCCAAGCAGATTAAGAGACTGAAAGCGGCGATTTTGCTATACTATCCTTATATGTTATAAAAAGGAGCTTTCGCATGAAATATATTGTCAATAACTCCCATAATCCTGCCTACAATGTGGCTTTGGAAGCTTACGCTTTTCGTGAATTGTTAGCTGAAGATGAGCTTTTCATTCTTTGGATTAATGAGCCAACGATTGTTATTGGTAAACACCAAAATGCTATCGAAGAAATTAACAAAACTTATACAGATGAACACGGTATTCATGTGGTTCGTCGTTTATCAGGTGGCGGTGCGGTTTACCATGACCTCAATAATTTGAATTACACGATTATTTCTAATAAATCACAAGAAGGGGCTTTTGATTTTAAGACCTTTTCCCAACCTGTCATTGAAACGCTAGCTGATTTAGGGGTGACAGCGACTTTTACGGGACGTAATGACCTCGAAATTGACGGAAAGAAATTTTGTGGCAATGCGCAAGCTTATTATAAAGGACGAATGATGCATCATGGTTGTCTGTTATTTGACGTGGATATGACTGTTCTTGGAAATGCCCTGCAAGTTTCAAAAGATAAAATTGAATCCAAAGGGGTTAAATCTGTGCGTGCGCGTGTGACCAATATCTTAGATGAATTGCCAGAAAAAATGACTGTTGAAGCCTTTTCAAATCAATTGTTAAATAAAATGAAAGAATCTTATCCTGATATGACAGAATATGTCTTTTCTGATGATGACCTGAAAAACATTCAAGCCTTGGCTGACCAACAATTTGGCACTTGGGACTGGACTTACGGAGAAGCACCAGAATATACAATTAAACGCTCTGTTCGTTACCCAGCAGGAAAAATTACCACATATGCTAATGTTGAAAAATCAGTCATTAAAGGAATGAAACTTTACGGTGACTTTTTTGGCATCAAAGATGTGGCTGACATTGAACAAGCCCTAATCGGACTTCGCTACGAATACCCAGATGTCTTAGCCAAACTCCAAACAATTGATACCACCCAATACTTTACCAACATCACTCCACAAGAAATCGCCAAAGCAATCGTGGAGTGAGGAATATATAAAACTAGCTAGCAATTTTTGCTAGCTAGTTTTTGTTATAGTTTCTAGTTAGGTATCTTATGATGAGTATTTAGTGCTTATTTCCAAGTTGCGTTTTCGTAGGAAACAGTGACAGGGGTATCGTCACTTACAAGATAAACATCAACAATAGTTGCTTTTTGACCTGCTGTTAAGCCATCAATAGATTGGGTTGAAACATTTGTAAATGTGTAATCCAAGGTTTTACCTTCAGAATCTAAAACAGTCCATCCACCTAAATCAATATAATCTGAACTTGTATTCTCTACTATTGTTGTAACAACAAGTGCTTTTTTACCTTCAAATTTACTATATTCTTCCTCTGGATATCCTTCTTTTAAGTCAATATTTTCATCTATAACAGGTTTCTGTATTGTCATTTTTAAACCTGTTGATTCATATCCAGTAACATGCATATCAGCTTCAGTGAAAGTGTAACTTTCGTCAAATGAAAGGTTGTGAGATGTCTCCTCTTTACTAGAGCTTGATTCTTCGATAACCTCAATAGAAGTCGTAGTTGTTTCTTCATCTGAGGTATTTGAGCAAGCAACAAGTGTAGTAGCAGAAAGGAGCAATACTCCTCCTAATAACATTTTTTTCATTAAAAATTCTCCATTCAGCTTTTAACGTGGTTCAGTTTTTTTGCACGTTTTCCTAATTTAGTCTAAGTAGTGCGTGTGTTTGGTAATCCATTGTTGCAATTTAATATTAAGCCAGAATGAGTAGATACCGATTGTAATGATAGTTAAAATGAGCCACTTAATCCAATTGCCAAAGAGTTGTGTGGCTGTTCCGTCAAAGGCTAGACGGTGTCCGTCAATAACAGTATGTTGGACTTTCCAGTTTATCATGATACAAATGCCCCAAGGTGCGCAGATTCCAAGGGTTAAAATGGTAATCAACCCAGCTAAAATACTGTGTCCAACGTAACTTAATAAACCACCGTCAAAATAACTTTCTCGTTTCATCCTATATATCTCCTTTGTATTTAAACGATTGTTTTACGCAAAAACGTTATTAGTGTAGCATATTGAAAATGGCTATGCAAGATGATATGAGCAAAAACAAAAACCACCAAAGTTTGTATTTTAGCGGTTATTATTGTGGTGAAAAATATTATTATTTTTCGATTTCTTCACGCATTATTTTGAGAAATTGTTTGGTACTTGGGGATAGCGTGTTTTGTTTTTTCCAGAGAATTTGCAGGGTGTCGTGATTATTTTCAGCAAATGGAACAAAGGTTAAGTCGCTATCTGGATATGAGGTGTCGATAATGTTGCCAAGGCAAAGGGCGATTCCCACACCAGCTTTGACGAGAAGTGAAGCATTATAGAGCAGATTATAGGTTGCAACAATACGATAATCTCCTAAACCGGCCAATGCGCTAGGTTCTGTACTCGTTTGAGCAGAAGTGATAAGTGGGTAAGCCAGAGCATCAGTGAGGCTTGGCTTTTCAATCAGCGTCAACGGATGTCCTTTAGGAACCAAGGCTCCCCAGCGGTCGCGGTTGTCAAGGGCTAGGTGATTGTATTTTTTGATATCGTAACTGCCAATGGTAATTCCCAAGTCATAAACGCCTTTATTTAAATGTTCGAGAATGTCATCTGCGTTACCACTGCGAATATGGACACGAATATCTGGATATTGTTCGGTTAGTGTTTTGATAGCGCGGGCAACAATATCAAGCGACTGACTTTCGGCGGCTCCGATGTAAATATCACCAGCAATGCCATCTGATTTTCGAATGTTATTTTCAGTTTTTTCAACCAATGCCAGAATTTCAATGGCACGGTTGTAAAGGTATTGCCCGTCATCGGTCAATTGAATTTCACGGCTACCTCGGTGAAATAAAATCGTGTCTAATTCATCTTCTAATTCTTTAATTTGTCGTGAGAGTGTTGGTTGTGTCACGTGCAGAGCGTCAGCTGCATTGGAAATGCTTTTGGTCTGCACAATTGTGACAAAATAATTAAGCACACGAATGTCCATAATGTCCTCTTTCTATGCCTTTTAGTTATATAAACTATGTTATATAAGCATTTGTCATAGCTATTATATCGTGATAAAGTAACTTTGTAAAATGAAGTGGTTACATGATTAAAAAAATAAACATTAATGCTTGACTTTGAGTGGGCTCCAAGGTGTACACTGAATGGCGTTTCGGTCTTAAAAAAGACTTTGAAAAAATGGAGGGATAAGAATGACAGATATTAATCAAAAATTATTGACAGGAGAACGTGCCTGTTTTAAAGCAGAAAATATGACCATTACCCAATCAGTATTTGCGGATGGCGAATCACCGTTAAAGGAAAGTCGTCATATTGTTTTGGAAAATAATATTTTCCGTTGGAAATACCCACTTTGGTATTCACGTGATGTCAAAGCACGAAAGATTCAGTTGCTTGACACAGCGCGTTCAGGTATCTGGTACACGCACCAAATCAATATTTCTGACAGTATCATTCAAGCACCTAAGACATTTCGTTGTAGCTCTGCTATTGTTCTGGAAAATGTCCAAATGCCAAATGCTCAAGAAAGTCTCTGGTCATGTGAGGATATTAAGTTGACTAATGTTAATATAACGGGTGATTATTTTGGTATGAATAGTAAGCATATCAAGGCGGATAATGTGACGATTGCAGGAAATTATTGCTTTGACGGTGCTGAAAATATTGAGATTTCAAATAGCACTTTGTTGTCAAAAGATGCTTTTTGGAATTGTAAACACGTGGTTGTGCGTGATTCGACAATCGTAGGCGAATATCTTGCTTGGAATTCAGAAGATATCACGTTTATCAATTGTACGATTGAAAGCAACCAAGGGCTTTGTTATATGAAACACGTGACTTTGGAGAATTGCCAGCTGATTAATTCGGATTTAGTATTTGAATACGTTGAGAATTTGCAGGCAGATATTCATTCTGACATTATTAGTATTAAAAATCCGATTTCTGGGAACATCACAGCAGATGCCATTGGTGAGATTATTTTTGACGACTCAGAAATCAATGCCAAGCAAACAACCATTTCATTGAGAAAGGATGTGCTTGAGCGTGCCTAAGTATCATTTTGATAAAATTGTCAATCGTCGTAAAGTGAATTCCTATAAATGGGATATTGGTGAGGATGAACTTCCAATGTGGGTTGCGGATATGGATTTTGATACGGCGCCAGAAATTAAAAATGCCCTGCAAAAGCGCATTGAGCAGGGCGCCTTTGGCTACAATACTGTGCCAAATTCTTTCTTTGAAGCCTATATTTCTTGGTGGCAAAACCGTCATGAATTCACACTTCAAAAAGATTGGTTGATGTTTTGCACGGGAGCCGTTCCTGCCATTTCATCAATTGTTCGTAAGATGACTAAGCCAAGTGATAAGGTAGTGCTTTTGACGCCTGTTTATAATATTTTTTACAATTCTATTTTGAACAATGGACGAGAAGTGTTGGAAAGCTCTTTGGTCTATAAGGATGGAAATTATCAGCTTGATTATGATGATTTGGAAAATAAGCTGGCGCAACCCGAGACGACGTTGATGATTTTTTGCAATCCCCACAATCCGACAGGTTATGTTTGGACAAAGGCAGAGCTTGATAAAATTGGTCAGCTTTGTTTGAAACATGATGTCCTTATTTTATCAGACGAAGTGCATTGTGATTTGACACATCCTGATAGCTATTATACGCCGTTTGCATCAGTATCAGAAGAAATCGCAAATATCACTATGACTTGCTTAGCGCCGTCAAAAGCTTTTAATATTGCTGGCTTGCAAACGTCGGTAATTTCTGTGCCAAATGAAGCCCTTCGTAAACGAGTCAATCGTGGCATCAATACGGACGAAGTGGCTGAGCCAAATTCTTTTGCCATTCAAGCAACAGAAGCAGCTTTCAATGAAGCAGGGCAATGGTTAGATGAGCTTAACGAGTACTTGGTAAAAAATCGTGCGTACTTGATTGAGCAAGTGACAACAACTTTTCCAGAAATCAAAATCGTTCCAGCAAAGGCGACTTATCTCGCTTGGCTGGACTGTTCTGCTATTTCACAAAATACAACAGCATTATGTGCCTTTATTCGTCAAAAAACAGGTTTAATCCTATCTGACGGTGACATTTTTGGTGGCAATGGTAAACTTTTCATCAGGTGGAATTACGCTTGCCCGCTTGAAGTGTTAGTTGACGGTGTTGAACGTTTTAAAAAAGCGGTCAAAGAGTACAAGGAGCAATAAATGAAAAAATTTGGGTGTTTTATCTTAGTTATGATGCTTTTGGTTTTGTCCGCTTGTAGTAGTGTACAAAATAATCAACAAGCTAAGCAAACACAAACAACAACGACAAGTAAAACAGAGGAAGAAAAAATGGTAACAGCTACGGTTAATGGAGAGACATTTACAATCACGTTAAATCAGTCACAAGCAGCGCAGGAATTTTTAAATCTTTTGCCCCTAACACTTGATATGCGAGATGTAAACGGTAATGAAAAATATGCGGTGCTCAACCAAACATTCACAAACGATGATAAAAAAGTAGGAACGATTCACGCTGGTGATTTGAAACTATGGTCTGGCGACGGTTTGGTTCTTTTCTATAATGATTTTCCCTCATCTTACCAATATACAGACTTAGGAACGATGTCAGATAGTCAAGGCTTGGCAGAAGCTCTTGGGTCTGGGGACGTTATTATTACCATTGAGGTCGTCGATTGATGCGCTCAATAACAGTAACCATTGCAGAAGGAACATTTGAGCTTTTCTTAGAAAATAATGCTAGCGCGCAAGCTTTTTCTGAACTTTTGCTACTTGAATTGGAAATGGTTGATGTGAATGGCAATGAGAAATTTTATTTACTAGCTGACCACCTACCAAACCAAGAACGCTGTTCTTGTTTGATAAAAGCAGGTGATTTATTACTATGTCATACAAATGAATTAACCTTTTTCTATGATGATAGTAAAACCTGCTTTAAATACACTTATCTAGGACATGTTAAAGACAGCCAGAATTTCAGAAAAGCCATGACAGGCAAGATAGTCACTGTTATTTTTGAGGAAAAGTAAGATAGTCTTGACTGCTTCATGAAATTACTGCTTATTTTTGCTATAATGTTTGAAAAAAGAAATGATGGGTGGGCAACCTATGACAAAAATGAGACGTCGTGACCGTGAAGTGACTGACTTGACAGAAATCAAAGCTATTGTTGAGAAAAATATGATTTTGCATTTAGGGCTTTTTGATGAGGAATTTCCTTACGTTATCCCTTTGCATTATGGTTATGAATACCGTGAAGAAACTGACCAGTTTATTTTTTACACACACGGTGCGAGACGAGGGCATAAAATTGATTTAATCCACCAAAATCCCAATGTTTGTGTTCAGATTGAGGGAGAAGTGGTGCCTGATTACGACTATGATGTGCCTTGTAAATACGGTGCTTTCTTTAGTTCGTTTATCGGACGTGGAAAAGCAGAGCTTATCGAAGAATCAGAGCAAAAAGCCTACGCCCTTAATCTACTCATGCAGCACCAAGCTGGCAAAATATTTGAATTCACCGAAAAAATGACAAAACCAGTCGGCGTGATTAAGATTGTGATTGACCAATATTCCGCCAAAGCTAAGACAATGATGCCTAAAAAATAATAGAAAAACAACTAATCTAAAGCAGATTGGTTGTTTTTTGTTAATAAAGATAAAAAATTGAAAAATTCCCTTGACTTGGAGCTAACTCAAAGGTGTAAAGTAATAGATGACATTAGAAAGAGGAGGAAATTATGGAAAGTAACGTAGTCGCAACACAGCAAAAAACGTATTTTTTTAGTAATCGTGATTTGGCTAAATTGTTTATTCCTTTGATTATTGAACAAGGGTTGGAATATCTGGTGGGCTTAATCGCCTCGATTTTAGTTTCAAGAGTTGGCGAAGCAGCAGTGTCGGGTGTTTCTCTTGTGGAGTTTCTCATGGCGCTCTTTATCAGTATTTTTGCCGCTTTTGCAACTGGTGGCGGCATTGTTGCAGGTCAATACTTAGGTGACCGTGATGGTGAAAATGCTAATAAAGCTATCAATCAATTAGCGAAATTCACTCTTATATTTAGTATCGTGATTACGGTTTTTATTTTTGCCATTAAACCGTTAATTTTAAATCATTTGTTTGGCTCAATTACGCCAGCAGTTCATGCCCAAGCCGATCGGTATTTTAATATCGTTGCCTTATCGACACCATTTATTGCCATGTATAATTGTGGCGCAGCGATTTTTAGAACCTTAAACAAATCACGCTTGCCGATGAATATTATGTTGGTCATGAATGGCTTGAATATTTTAATGGGGATTAGTTTGATTTATGGTCTCGGTTGGGGTGTCGAAGGTGTTGCAGTACCGATTTTGCTATCACGTGTTGGTGCCATGGTGCTAGTTCTTTGGTTTGCACATCACTTGACATCTGAATTAACTTTGGGAAACTTTTTGCGTGAAAAAGTTGACTGGCAGATGATTAAAAAAGTTCTTGGTATTGGACTACCATTTGGGTTTGAAAATGGCATGTTCTTTCTTGGTCGCTTGATTGTGTTATCAATTGTGTCTTTATTTGGAACAGCGGCGATAGCAGCTAATTCGGTTGGTGGAACGATTATTATGTTTCAGGCACTTCCAGGAATTTCTATCGTGCTAGGTTTAGCAGTTATCATTTCAAAATGCGTTGGTGCTGGGGACTATGAGCAAGCAGAATACTATAAGCGTAAGGTTAGCCGAATTATTCATTTGGCAAATGGTGCGATTTCTTTGCTCATTATTGCTGCAATGCCGTTATTGATGAAAATCTATGATTTGTCTGCGCAAGCAACGCACTATGTTTGGATTATTGTCCTTGCACACGGTATTCTTGTTAGTATTTTTTGGAATTCTGGTTATGTGTTACCTGTTGTTTTTCGTAGTGCTGGAGATGCCAATTTTCCAATGGTAGTTAGTACTTTATCAATGCTATTAGCTCGTGTGGTATTTGCCTACATTTTTTCTGTTATGCTTGGTATGGGAATGCTAGGAACGTGGGCAGCTATGTTTTTAGATTGGTTTATCAAAGGAATCATTTATGAAATCCGCTACCGAAAAGGAACATGGAAAAATTATAAGTTAGTCTAGGAAAAACAATTTTAAAATTAAAAAAGCATCCATGCCTTTCAAGCATAATATCTATAAAATATAAGTATTTGTAATAGTTGTTAATCCTTGTTATGATAGCTTTAGTAATTAAAGAAAAGGATTAATTTATGCAGAAAACTTCAAATCGTTCATTAATTTTACTTTTAACAATCGGTGTATTTGGCATTCTGAATACAGAAATGGGAATAACAGGCATCTTGCCACATATCGCTGAGCATTACAGTGTTTCATTGACAACGGCTGGTTTGTTGGTATCTGGTTTTGCTTTAGTTGTTGCTATTGCAGGACCAACCATGCCTTTACTATTTTCAAAGGTCAATCGTAGATTAGTTATGCTTTTGGCAACAGGTGCTTTTACCTTGAGCACTATCGTTTCGATTTTGGCGCCAAATTTTACTGTTTTACTGATTGCGCGTGTTTTACCAGCAATTTTTCATCCTGTCTATGTCTCTATGGCGATGACGGTAGCCGCCACATCTGTTCCTGAAAACGAATCGCGAAAAGCAGTTGCTCAAGTTTTTATGGGTGTTTCAGCTGGAACACTTTTAGGCGTACCAGTGTCTAATTTCTTAGCAAGTCAATTTTCACTTAGCTTAGCAATGATTTTCTTTGCTATTATTAATTTACTTGTTTTTATCGGAACCATCATTTTAGTACCATCGATGCCAGTGACAACTGGATTATCTTATGGACAACAATTAAGCATTTTAAAACGTAAAACGATTTGGATTTCTATTATAAGCGTTCTTTTATTGAATGGAGCAGTGCTAGGTTTTAATTCCTATATGTCAGATTTCTTAGAGAGTTTCTCACAAATCAACGTTAATCTAATTGCCTTGGTTTTGTTAAGTATTGGGCTGGCTAATATTATTGGAAATGCTTTAGCTGGACAATTTTTAGATAAAAATACTCATCGATTACTGATTAGTTTGCCACTATTTCTTATCCTTGATTTAGCTTTACTATTTTTCTTTGGAAATCAAGCACTAGCGATGATGATTTTAGTTGTCATTTTTGGAATACTTGGTGGACTTGCGGGGAATGTGAATCAATATATGATTTACAGTGTTGGTGAAGATGCACCCGATTTTGCTAATGGTCTGTTTCTGGCGGCTGCCAATCTTGGTGTGACCGTCGGAACATCGTTTACAGGTGTGTTTATAACGCTTGGTGGTGGTAGTCAATTTAGCATTTTGGGAAGTATCATTATGCTTATTATCGCTTTTATAGCTATCCTTACTCGTCAAAAATGGCTTGCACTATTAAAATAAAAAACACTATTCATGCCTTTCAAGCATAACATCTATAAAATATAAGTATTTGTAATGTATGATAACCTTTGTTATCATAACTTTAGAATAAAGATAGGAAAAAAGAACATGACTGAAGAATTACATTTAACTCAAGAATGGGACAAAGTTTTTCCAAAAAGTGATAAGGTTGACCACAAAAAAGTGACTTTTCATAACCACTTTGGAATTACTTTAGTTGCTGAGTCGTTTGTTCATAAATAAGAACTTCCTCTCTTTATAGAAGACCCTTTCATTTTATAAAGCATTACTTAACCATTTCTAAAATATCATATGACAGTTTGGTATGTAATATTAATAATAAATGACAAAAATCTCCTAAAATACGATTAAATTGGATTAAAAAACGCTCTAAAGGCGTCAGAGTAAAAATTTATGAGGAAGCTCCAAATTTTAAAAATATTCATTGAGAAATACGTAAACAAATAAAGCTAAGCACTTTGTCTTAGCTTTATTTTCAAAACTGATTTTAAGTCGTTTTACGGTCAAAGAAGTTGTAAATGTATTCGATAATCGCAAGGATAACAAAACCAATTGCAACCAATCCAAGTGTGCCTGAGGCACTTGTTTGCCCAAAGATACCAGCAATGGCATTTACCATTGGTGCGGCAAAAGCAGCACCGAGATTGATTCCCATAAGAATGACCGATGTGGTTAAGGTACCACCATTTTTAGGACCGACTTGTGCCACGCGAAGAAAAGCTTGTGGGAACACCCAACCAAAGAATAAACCAGCAATGATAACGCCTGTTGTTACTAAAGCAACGTTTGTCGCTGTGGCTACCAAGTAGAAACCAAGTGCAATGCCGGTATAGGCAACTGGTAAAATAAAGTTACCAATTAATTTTGAAACTGGGGCGTAAAGAAGGGCTGCTACCATGGAAGAGAAACCAAGTAAAGCAAGAATTGATGACGCAGCAGACGGCGTTATCATCGCGACACCTGAACATAATCACACCACAAGTGCAGCTTTAAAAAGCACGATTGAATGGCTTTCCTATCAAATTCATCCCTTTGATGGCAAACCAGTTATGATTGTAGGAGCCTCTTATTATCAACAAGGGTCATCACGGGCACAGTTACACCTTCGTCAAATTCTTGATTCCCCAGGTGTTAATGCCATGGTTTTACCAGGAAATGAGTTTCTCCTTGGAAATGCTAAAGAATCCTTTGCCAGTCATTATCATTTGAAAAATGAAGCAACCATCAATTTCTTAGGAACTTGTTTAGAAAATTTTATGAAGTATGTTAGTTTGGTAAACGGACTGAATGCCCCAAACGAAGAAATTCTCAAACCTGCTGGAGCTAACGAAAGTACACCAGTATCTACGGATGCTAATTCAGGTGCTTCAGCTAGTTGGAATGCGAGTGCAGCCCCAGTAGCCAAGCCTATCACCTCTAACTCAACAACCCCATTTGATAAAACACTAGACGACATCTTTGGTCCTGATTTAGGCATTGAAGGAAAAGATATTTTAGATACAGTAACTCTAGATTAAAAACAAAAACGCCTTTGTGGCGTTTTTTTGATTAATTAAGCAATTGCTGATAAAGATTTAATTCCTCGTCCTCGTCAACGTTAAAGATAATTTTATTAACAAATTGGCTGTGTTCTAAAAAGTCTTTTGCGGTTTGAATGGCAATTCTTGCCGCATTTTCATTAATAAAATGAACTTCATCATCTGTTGCAAGAGATGATAGGGCAACAGATTCAAGATGATTTTTTTCTGCCAACATTAGACAAGATAAGTAACTTTTAGCAAGTAAATCTTCGTCAATCGGCGTCAAATGCTCGTTGATAGCAGGACTAACGGTGTGAAGTACAAATTTGGCAGGCAAGTTATAAGCTGGCGTAATTTTTGCCGTGCCGGTTGGTTCATCATGACCTTGTTCTTGTATGAGTTTGTAGCAATCCAGACGAAGTTGTACACCAGCATAGGTATGAATAGTATTGTCAGTGCAGTCATGAAGTGGTTGGAAGCAACCAAGCATACGACGATTAGCAGTATTGACAATGGCATCCACCTTGAGACGCGTAATATCACCTTTCCAAACATAAAGGCGGTCGTCTGTTGGAATTGGGCGTAGATGATTTAAGAAAACAACGACACGCTCTGCTTTTTTAAGTTGTAGATAGTTATCTTGCATATCTAAAAAGCCACTTGAAACCGCCATTGGTGGACGAACGTTAAGAAGAGCACGCAATAATGTTTCTTGACTATCCAAGTCACTAGACACATCAATTGCTCTAAATTGTGGATTTTCCTTAATCAGGTAATCTAGAAGGTAGGTTACCATTTCTTTTTTTGTCATATGGTCTCCTTAGCATAATAAAATCGCTTTCCTAAGCATAAGTATATCACCTTTTTAAGGAATTAGCATTAAGAAAAATGAAAAAATCTAAAAATGACAAATAGGAATCCGTGTAGCAATAATGAATCCCTATTTTTTGATAATCAATTCCAATGCTTTTTGTAATTTTTCTTCTTGTTTTTCTTTATCCTTAACTGGATTTTCGATGATTTGATTGATTTTGTTGCTAATAACGATACCCATGGTACGGTTGATGCTAGAACGAACAGCAGTTAATTGTGTTACGATATCGATACATTCTTTATCGTCCTCAATCATTTTTTGAATCCCACGCAGTTGCCCCTCAGCACGTTTTAAACGATTAATGATGTCTTTGTTATCTGTTGCCATAAAGCTCTCCTTTAATTGCTATTATACCGATATGGGGTATTGTTTGTCAAACCCAAGACATTATCGTTGACAGTAAATTGTAGGATGTGATATCATCAAAATATACCCATAGGGGTATCTATCGACAGAGAGGAGACAAGGTTATTTTTCTAAAAAAATTATTTTCATCATCGATAAAAAATATTGATGTTACGGAACTTCAACGACTTTTAGATAAAGATATTGTGTTATTAGACGTTCGAACAGCTCAAGAATACGCTAGGGGGCATATTAAAGGAGCTCGGTCATATCCTTTAGACCGTTTGAATACCTATCAGGGTACCAAAGATAAGCCAATTTATCTTATTTGTCATTCTGGAGCTCGCAGCAAACGTGGCGCAAAATTATTACAACAAAAAGGCTATGAAGCCATTTCGGTTAAAGGCGGTATGATGGCTTGGCATAGAAAAATTATCGGAGGAAATAAATGATTAAAATTTTGATTGTTGGTGGTGTCGCAGGTGGGATGTCAGCAGCGACTCGTTTACGCCGCTTAATGGAGGATGCTGAAATCATTGTATTTGACAAAGGACCTTATGTTTCATTTGCCAACTGTGGGCTTCCATTTCACGTTTCTGGGGAAATAGCAGAGCGTGAAAGTCTTATCGTACAGACACCAGAACGTTTGAAAGCACGATTTGCTATTGACGTTCGACCAGATTCAGAAGTGGTGGCAGTTGATACGGATAAGAAAAACATCACAGTTCGCCATGCGGATAAAGTCTATACAGAATCATACGACAAACTGATTTTGTCACCAGGTGCCAAACCAGTTGTTCCTCAAATGGTAGGGCTAGATAGTGCTGATAACGTGTTTGTGCTTCGCAATATTCCTGACTTGGATAAGATTCTGAATGCATTAAACGACACCAAAGCTAAATGTGCCACTGTTATTGGTGCTGGGTTTATCGGACTTGAAATGGCAGAAAATTTGTCTAAAAAAGGCTTGCAAGTGACAATTGTTGAAAAGGCACCGCATGTTTTGCCACCGTTAGATGAAGAAATGGCAGCTTTTGTTAAGGATGAATTGACACGAAACGGTATAACGGTTTACACTAATCAATCTGCCAAAGCTTTCAAGGATAATGGAAAAGTTATCATTCTTGAAGATGGTAGTGAGCTACTATCTGATATTACTATCATGTCAGTTGGGGTTCAACCAGAATCAAATTTAGCTAAAGAAGCAGGTCTTAAACTTGGTATGCGTGGGGGTATTCTTGTTAATGAGTATTATCAAACCAGCAATCCAGATATTTACGCTGTTGGAGATGCCATTATTGTCAAACAAGAAATCACTGGTCAATATGCGCTTATTTCTCTAGCTAGCCCAGCAAACCGTCAAGGTCGCCAAGTTGCGGATAATATCGCTGGCATTGCTCGTCAAAATAAAGGAAGTATTGGAACAGCTATTGTTCGTGTCTTTGATTTGGCAGCTGCTTCAACAGGCTTGAGTGAACGCATAGCTCGCCAACAGTTTGAAGATGTAGCTGTGGTTCATACGACATCAAAAGACCATGCTAGTTATTATCCCAATGCTAGCGATATCGTTTTGAAATTGATTTTTAATCAGAAAACGGGTGCTATTTATGGAGCGCAAGCTGTTGGGCAAAAAGGTGTTGATAAGCGTATTGACATTCTGGCAACAGCGATAAAGGCAGGACTAACGGTAGCTGATTTACCAGAATTGGAATTCACTTACGCACCGCCATTTGGCTCAGCTAAAGACCCAGTAAATATGGCAGGATATGCTGCGCTTAACATTATGGAAGGTATTAGTGAAAACGTTCAATGGTATGCTTTATCAGATGAATTAGCCAAAGGAAAAATGTTACTTGATGTTCGTACGAGAGAAGAAGTTTCACGCGGTCATTTTGCAAATAGTATTAACATACCACTTGATGAATTGCGTGACCGTTTAGCAGAATTAGACGCCAATCAAGAATACATTATCAGTTGCCACAGCGGGCTTCGTTCTTACATTGGAGAACGTATTTTGAAGCAAAATGGCTTTAAGATTCAAAATCTTGATGGTGCTTATTTCCTTTATAGTACTGTCAAACCAGAGGAGATTGTTCATGATTAAAACAATTACAGCTAGAGAATTACAAGAAAAAATAAGCAAAAAGAACCTGCATTTGCTTGATGTTCGTGAGAAAGTAGAATATGCCATGGGACATGTGCCAACAGCGGTTAATCTACCTTTAAGCGAATTTGTATCAAGCTACCAAACACTTGATAAGGACAAGGTTTATCATATCATTTGCCAAAGTGGCTCACGTTCTGAACAGGCAGCAGTTTTCTTATCTCAACAAGGCTATCAAGTTGTCAATGTCGCAGGTGGCACATCCGCTTGGATAGGAGTATTGGAATACTAAAATAGTTGACATCATTAAGCAAGGCTACTGGTCTTGCTTTTATGTTATAATCAATCTATGATTGATAAGAATAATATGTTACAAAATGCAGAAAAGTCTGTTTATGATAAATTACATACAGATACCAGTGCGCATGATTGGTGGCATGTGGTGCGCGTGAGAAATACAGCGCGTGAGTTGGCAGAAAAAGAAGGGGCAGACCAGTTTATTTGTGAATTGGCAGCGTTGCTTCACGATATGGCAGATGATAAGTTAAATGCTAATCCCGAGCAAGCTTTGACAGAGCTGAAAGCTTGGCTAATGCAACAAGAACTATCAGAAGAAGTTATTGACCACATTATCCAAATTATCACGACCATGTCATTCAAAGGAAGTGGTCAAAGTGTTCCGCCAACTTTGGAAGGTAAGATTGTGCAAGATGCAGACCGTTTAGATGCCATTGGTGCAATTGGAATAGCGCGGTGTATGGTTTATTCGGGAAGCAAGGGACGTCCGATTCATGACCCAAGTAAGGTAGCACGTGACAATCCTAGTTTAGAAGATTATCGCAACGGGCAAGATACGGCAATCATGCATTTTTACGAAAAGTTACTCAAACTTAAAGAGTTGATGAATACGGCTTATGCTAGAAAAATGGCAGAGCACCGTCACAAAGTTCTAGAAGAGTTTTTAACAGAATTTTACGCAGAATGGGACGGTAAGTTATAGGTTGCAATAAAAAGGCAAAATGTTATAATAGAAAAACGAAAAGATTGGGAGGTCAATAAAATGGCAATTAGACGTGCGACAATCGCTGATATTCCAACATTGATGGACCTTTTACAACAAATTCTCTATGTGCACCATGTGGCAAGACCTGATTTATTTCAAGAAAAAGGTGTCAAATACACAGAAGACGAATTAGCTGCACTTATTGCTGACGATAATCGTCCGATTTTTGTTTATGAAGATGATAATGGTAAAGTGATTGCACATATGTTTACTATTGTTGAAGACGTTAGCGCACCAAGAGTTCCCCAAAAAACACTCTTTGTTGATGATTTGTGTGTGGACGAAGCAGCGCGCGGACAAAAAATTGGTGAAAAACTCTATCAGTTTGCTTTGAAATACGCCAAAGAAATTGGTTGCTACAACCTAACGTTAAACGTCTGGAGTGCAAATAAATCAGCCGTTCGCTTCTATGAACGTCAAGGCATGACACCGCAAGAGACACGTATGGAACAGATTATTGATTAAAAATGCCTCTAAACATCTTTGTTTCTACGGCTTCAAAGTTCATATTCTGGTGACCTTATCTGGTTATATTCTGAACTCTGTTGTCACGCCAGCCCCTGTTCATGATATCAAGGTGGTCTATGAACTATTAGAGGGATGTAAGCAATCGGCTATCCTAGGTGATTTAGGCTAACTGAGCAGTGAACACAAGAAGGACTTAGAACAACAAGGTTACCATCTATGGACGCCGTTTCGTAAAAACATGACAGAGACCGAAGAACATACATTAGCTAGAAGCCTAGCCGGACTACAGTTACGAATTGAACAAATTATTCTGGCTCATAACTTACGCTATTTTGAAATGAACTAGCACCACGACTTTGAAGGAATTATTTTATATGCACTTTTACCAACTATTACAATTAGATCCTCTAACCTTAAAGCAAAAGATACATGATGTTGATAATAAGAAACAAAAACTTCAGCTTATAGCTTGTCTTTTTATAAGGGCAATTTTATTAGTCTCCTTTGCTATTTTTTGGATAAGCTCTCTAAATTTTATATTTGGTAAAGATATTTCATCGTTTTCACTTATTCTATTTTGTATTCTATTAACTTTACGTTTTGTACCATTTGGCTATAGAGTAGGTCATTCTCTAGTAGGATTAGGAATTGTTTTTATTATACTTTGGTTAGCTCCGTTCATTTCTTTAATAGCTTATCCATTTATACAATTCATACTTCATTTCATTTGTTTATTGCTTTTATTTTTTATCACCGGTAAAGAGCCCCAAATGGGTAACCCCGGATTATACTCCTTTTCCTATCTATATTTAATTGGAACAGTACACTATATATCCAATACTCAAGTAGTACATTCCTTTTTTATTTTATTATTTTCTTATGGACTTTTTGCTATCATCTTCTATCATAAACATAAATTTTCAAATGAAAACATTTCCTTTATTCATATAATAAAAGAAAATAGACATATAAATAACAAAAATATTTGGTATTTTTACTATGCGTTCGGAATTAGTTTATTACTCTTTCTAGGAACTTATTTACGAATTGATAGATTTATGTGGTCGACTTTTGCTTGTTCCTCTCTATTTTCTGGATATAACACTTTTAAAATTTCTGAAAGAGCAAAAGAGCGAGTTATTGGAATCTTTGGAGGATCAATTTTATCAGGGTTACTTCTGCTTCTTATTCCAACAAATTATCTTGGAATATTAGGCGGAATATGCTTAGGATTTTGTGCAACATATCAAAACAAAACGATTTTAAATTGTATTGGAGCAATCACTTCAGCAACATTAATATTTGGACTAAAAACAACGGTACTCCTACGAATAACACTTAACCTATTAGGAGTAGGGTATGCTTTTTTATATCATCTTATATTCGTAAATATTACTGGGTCTTTAATGAAAAAAGGAAAAAAGAGGTTGGGCAAAAACTAGCTTTAAAATAAAACCACACAACGATTTCAGTCTTGAAAACAATCAAGATGATAAAATCACTGTGTGGTTTTTGAGTGTTTAACGTTCTTAAGGCTAGATTCTTAGCCAATTTTGTTAGATTCATACTCATGAAGAGAAATCTAATCTCTGTTTGAATAGCTTGTCTCCCTCTAACGTGGACTCTGCGAACGCCAAAAACACTCTTCAATCTACCAAAAACGGGTTCAACATTAGTTTTCCGTTTGGCGTAGACACGAGAGCCTTCTTCGCTATTCAATTTTTCCTTTATGAGTTCTTTAAAGTAATTCCAAGTTGGATTGTAATAAATGTGTTTCTGATTGCCACCTTCTGTTTTGGCAAGTTCTTCCAACTCTGGTGTGTCTTGTATTTTTATCTGCCTCATAGATTTTAAAATCACGTTTAAAGCCATACTTATCACATCGACGAGCGTAGCACTTAAAAGAATAAATCACTCCGTCTGGTTTCATAAACTGGTCGGTTTCTTCAAGATAATTCCAATTACAGGAATTATTAGGACTGTTCTTATATTTCCTCGTTAATTCTTTTTGATACATGCCATAAGGGATTAGAGGTGTTTTTCCAGCTCATCCATGATAAAAACATAGTTTTCTTCACTTCCATAACCTGCATCGGCTACAATATGTTGGAATAAATCCAGAGTTTGGATAGAGTTTAGGAATGGCTCTAGAGTTCTAGTATCTGTTGGGTTTGGAAAAATGTCATTCAGTGGCATCATTTTCAATTCAGGCTTGGAAGGTGTCAGCCTTGTAGCCTATGGACAAGCTTGGCTAACAAATTTTGTTGTCGCATTACCATATAATTTTGTCGTGGTTGGTCCGATCGCTCGTTATTTCCTAGGTGAAATCCAAAAACAAACTGTACTAGCCTAAACACCCCCTAAAAAAGCAAGGATAACTCCTTGCTTTTTTAGGAGTTAAAAAGAAGTTTTGTCATTAAAACAACTTATCTTTATCACTTTTTCAAAAAAGTAGTATAATAACGGTAAGAACGATGTAACCGTTTTTAGAAATTGAGGAACAAGTTATGACTGATAACGTAAATGAAAAAGTTAATCAACTTGAACTTGAAACTTACGCAGCTAACGACGTTTACCAAGCTGCTAATACGCAAAGTTCTGGGTTAAAGCAACCACAAGTTGAAGAACGGCAAAAACGGTATGGAATGAATCAACTGAAAAAAGCTGACAAAGAACCTATTGTACTTACCTTCATTAAAAATTTTACAAGTCTAATGGCAATTTTGCTTTGGGTAGGTGGTGGCATTGCTATTCTGTCTCATAGTTTAGAACTTGGGCTTGTCATTTGGTTTGTCAATATTGTCAATGGGATTTTCAGTTTTGTACAAGAATACCGTGCCAGCCAAGCGACAGAAGCTCTCAAAAAAATGTTACCTTCCTATGCGCGTGTTATTCGTGAGGGACAAGAAGAGAAAATCTTAGCAGAAGAATTGGTACCTGGCGATGTCGTCTTGATTGAAGAAGGGGACCGTATTTCCGCAGATGGTCGGATTGTCTTTGCGACTGATTTGCAGGTTAATCAATCAGCGCTGACAGGCGAATCAAATCCCGTTTTTAAAACGAGTGAAGCTGATAATGACCCACAAAAGACAGCGCTTGAATACGATAATATGGTCTTTGCGGGAACGACAGTCTCATCTGGTTCGGCGAAAATGATTGTTTCTGCCATTGGCATGGCAACACAGTTTGGACAAATTGCTCACTTGACCCAAAATATGGCTGATGACAAGAGTCCGCTTCAAAAAGAACTAGACCATTTGACAAAGCAAATCTCAGTTATTGCGATTACAGTTGGTGTCATTTTCTTTATCGCAGCAACCCTGTTTGTTCATGAGCCATTTGCTAAAGCATTCATTTTTGCGCTCGGTATGATTGTTGCCTTTATCCCTGAGGGCTTGCTTCCGACCGTTACACTTTCTTTGGCAATGGCGGTGCAACGTATGGCTAAATCAAGTGCCTTGGTTAAGAAATTATCTTCTGTTGAAACCTTGGGAGCAACTTCTGTCATTTGCTCGGATAAAACGGGAACATTGACCCAAAATGCCATGACAGTTAATCACCTCTGGCAAGTTTCTGGAGCTTATGAAGTAACAGGGCTAGGATATTCAGCAGAAGGAGACATTCGTAATAGCGGTGGTAAGAAAGCTTCGCTTGTCGAAAATCAATCGCTTGAACAACTTGTCCGCTTCGCTCACCTTTGTAGCAATGCACAAGTCTTGCCACCTGATGACGAGAATGCTTCTTATACTGTTCTTGGCGACCCAACCGAGGCTTGTTTGAATGTTCTTGCCGAAAAAGCTGGAATTACTCTTGAAAATAATAATCGCTGGGCACCGCGCTTGAAAGAATTACCTTTTGATTCTGTGCGCAAGCGAATGACAACGATTAATCGCATTGATAGTTTGATTGATAGCAGTTCTTTGGTATCGATTACCAAAGGGGCTCCAAAAGAAATGACTGAGCTCTGCCATTATTATAAAGACCAAGAGGGCTTGCATGAAATGACTGCCGATATCCAAGCGCGTATTTTAGCAGCAAATGATGACTTTGCTAAAAATGGCTTGCGTGTGTTAGCTCTTGCTTACCGTGCTTTGGAAAAGGAGAATTTGGTTCAAGAAAGTCAATGGACTCAAGAAAATATTGAACAGCACATGGTCTTTCTTGGCTTGATTGCCATGAGTGACCCACCACGTGAAGGTGTGCGCGAAGCGATTGATAAATGCTATAAAGCTAGTATTCGCATTATCATGGTGACGGGAGACTATGGTTTGACCGCACTTAGTATTGCTAAGAAAATTGGTATTGTTCGTGGCGATGATGCACGTGTGGTAACTGGATTGGAACTTGAAAAGATGTCTGACGAGGACCTTAAAGAAGTTCTTACTGGTGAGATTGTCTTTGCGCGTGTGGCGCCTGAACAAAAATATCGTGTCGTAACAGCCCTTCAAGAATTAGGCGAAGTTGTTGCGGTAACTGGTGATGGTGTTAATGATGCGCCGGCCTTGAAAAAAGCTGATATCGGCGTGGCCATGGGTGTTACGGGAACGGATGTAGCTAAAGAATCTGCTGATATGATTTTAACGGATGACCATTTTGCTTCCATTGTTGATGCAGTCGAAGAGGGGCGAGCGGTTTACCATAATATCAAGAAATTCTTGACCTATATTTTCAATTCAAATACGCCAGAAGCGGTGCCGTCTGCCTTTTTCCTCTTGTCCCGCGGTTTTGTCCCACTCCCTTTGACGGTTATGCAAATTTTAGCGGTTGACTTGGGAACGGATATGATTCCTGCTCTTGGTTTAGGAGTTGAACCTCCAGAACCCAATGTGATGCAAGAACCTCCGCGCAAATTATCAGACCGTCTTTTAAGTAAATCACTTCTTGTTAAAGCGTTTCTATGGTATGGCTTGATTGAGTCGGCACTTGCCATGGGTGCTTTCTTTATCACTTATTTTTTACATAATGGCAATTTGGCAGTACTTGCTAGTTCAGGTCAACTTTATCGTGAGGCTACAACCATGACTTTGGGGGCTATCATTTTCTGTCAAGTTGGTATGGTGATGAATATCCGTACCTCTGACCAATCTATTCGTAAATTGTCATTATTTGGCAATTCCTTAATCAATATTGGCTTGGTAGTTGAATTAGCTATTTTTATCCTATTAGTTTATGTGCCTATTTTCCATAATCTCTTTAACACCGCGAGTTTGGGTGTGTGGCATTGGATTTATCTTATACTTTGCCCATTTGTCATCATTGGTTTAGAAGAGATTCGTAAGCGGCTGATGACACTTTAGAGACGATAAAAACGGTAACCCTAGCTTTTACATACGAGCTAGGGTTAGTTTTATTTTAAGGACGTTTGGAGCGTCGAAAGTCATTCAACGTTTTTAGAGAATTTGGTAGTTTGGCTTTTTCTTGACACTCTTGGAAAATGCTTGTAAAATTCAAGAGAGTAAAGAGGACGATATGGCAACAATTAATGATTATCTAGCAAAACATAAAAATGAAACGTTTGAGCAATTTCCGTTTAACGAAGCAGATATTCTTTGTTTAAATGAACTGGGATATTTTTGCTTTGAAGATTTAGATAATACGCTTGATTTTTCAAAAGAATTAACATTACATGACATTCTGATGCCTTACGAGGCTGGTGAGAGGGTATTCAATCATAGTTTTTTGGTAACCAAGGCGCGTGTTGAATTGCTAAAAAATGTAGCCTCATCACGACGGTTTGCTGATTTGCATCTGTCAGCTTATGTTAATGATGTTGATTCCGAATATGAGAGACAATTCTCTGCCATGGTTTTTAGTTTACCTGAAATTGATCATTATCAATTAGTTTTTCGTGGGACAGATGATACCTTGATTGGCTGGAAAGAAGATTTTAAATTAGCCTATGTTCGTGAAATTCCTGCACATCGTGCAGCAGTGACTTATCTTGAGCATTATTTAGCGAGTCATCCACTGCCTATCATGGTATCAGGGCATTCTAAGGGTGGGAATTTAGCCTTGTACGCTGTGGCTCATGTTAAGGAAAAATGGCGTTCGCAAATCAAGCAAGTTTATATGCTTGATGCACCAGGTTTGCAAGAAAAAGAACTTGAGCGAGTAGGATACCAAGCTATTCGTGAGCGTGTGCGTGTCATTCGCCCTGAAGGATCCATCGTTGGTGTTATGCTTTATAATGACATTGATCCTGTTGTGGTTAAAAGTCAGGCTTCTGGAATCATGCAACACGCTTTGACGACATGGCAATTTGATGTTGAGACGGGGCAGTTGATTTTAGCAGAACAGCCAACCGATTTAAGCCGTAATCTTGAAAAAACGTTTAAACAATGGACGGATGAATTGTCCAGTCAAGAATTGAAAATTCTTTTTGATACCCTTTTTGATACCTTGATGTCAAGCGGTATCAAAAGCATTAACGATGTGACGATTGACCGAGAATTTGGCGCGAAATTGGCAACAAGCATTGCTTCTTTTTATTCTATTGGAGCGGAGAAGAAATTGCTCCTTGCCAAATCAGCGAAGTTATTTCTTGAAGCTTTTGTCGGACATAGTAAACTGGGAAGTCTGGGAAAAGACCGCATTGCCCTTAATTTTCTTGATTTTAATAGCTTGTTGAGCTATTTGAATACTAAAAAATTGAAATAAAAATGGCTTTTTCAGTCTAAAAAGGAGGTTGCCGGCTTGCTAAAACAAATTAAATATTTTCAATCAGTTGTCGAAGAAAATTCCTTTACCAAGGCAGCCGATTCGCATTTTATCTCACAGTCAGCTATTTCACAGCAGATTCGGAGTTTAGAGGCAGAACTGGGTGTGACACTTTTAACGCGTAAAAATCGTGGCTTTGAGTTGACAGAAGCAGGGCGTTATTTTTATGAAAAATCGCTGGCGCTGGTAGCTGATTTTGACGCCCTTTGCCAAGAGACACAAGCCATTGCCAACCAACAAGCTGCGCAACTGTCCGTTGGTTATTTGTATTCCTATGAAGGCAGTGAAATTCAAGAAGCGATTGCGAGTTTTGCGAGTCAATTTCCTGATGTAGCGCTAACGGTCAAAACAGGAATGCATGACCAACTTTATGATGACTTACGCTTTGGTAAAATCGATTTAGTCATCAATGATCAGAGACGAGCTTTTTCGACAGATTATGAAAATTTGGTTTTGACTGATTTGCCACTTTACGTTGCATTTGCGGCTTTTAATCCGCATACCAAAGAAGAAGTGTTAGCTATTGAAAATCCCCTTGATAAGCCCTTGATTTTGGTTGCGGACAGCCAGCAAGAAGAAACAGAGCGCGCATATTACCGTGATTACATCGGCTTTTCAGGCGATATGCAATTTGCACCAAGTGCTACAGAAGCTAAAATGTCAGTCGTTGCCAATCGCGGCTATTTGCCACTTGAATTTGGAAAGGGAGCAAGCCTTCCACCGACACTTAGCTGTCGCCCAATATACAAGCAAGGAAAACCCATTTTACGTCGAATGTGCGCATTTTGGAAAAAAGATAACTCCGGCTATTACGTCGAAACAATGGCAGAGCTTCTAGCCAAAACTTTTCAGCAAAACTAAAACCAAAAAGGTATTTCAGATAAGTTTTTCTTATCCGAACTACCTTTTTTTAAAATTGATAAGCCGATAGCTTGGATTTATAATGTAGCCATAAAGATGTTAGAAGTTAAGCAACATCATAACTGACAGCGAAAAAGCGGGAGGAAATAGCATGGCTATTACAGAAAATGCGAAACAATATCATGAAAAAATGTTTCCAGGATATGTCTCTGATTTTTCGAGAACTGACCCTGAATTCATTGAACGCTTTGACAACTTTGCCTTTGATGAAGTGGTTAATCACCCAAATGCGACATTGGATGACAAGACACGATTTATGGTGATTTTAGCGACGTTACTAGATTGCCAAGCATTGATGAATTTCAAGCTATTGTGCCAGCAGCGCTAAATTTTGGCGTTACACCAGTTGAAATCAAAGAAATTGTCTATCAAGCGGTGGCTTATTTGGGAATTGGGCGTGTCTTTCCATTTCTAAAAGCAACCAATAAAGTATTGGAAGAAAAAGGCGTTACATTGCCACTTGAAGGACAAGCAACCACAACCATTGACAATCGTCGTGAAACTGGTACACAAGCGCAAGTGGATATTTTTGGTGAAGGCATGCGTGATTTTTGGCAATCAGGTGCTAAGGAAAGTACCCATATCAATTATTGGTTAGCTGATAATTGTTTCGGAGATTATTACACACGTACAGGTCTTGATTATAAGCAACGTGAGTTGATAACATTTTGTTTCTTGGCAGCTCAAGGTGGTGTTGAGCCACAATTGACTAGCCACGCAGCAGCAAATATGAAAATTGGCAACGATAAAGCATTTCTAATCGCAGTTATTTCAAATTCCTTACCATTCATTGGTTATCCACGTAGTTTAAATGCTCTTCGTTGTGTCAATGAAGCTGCCGATAAGTTAAAGTAAAAACAATCAGGAGGAAAGATAAATGACAAAAGATGTTATGTTAGTAACAGGTACTGGGCAAATTTCAATGGCGATTGCACGTCGCATGGGATATGGTAAAAAAATTGTTTTAGGTGACCGTTCGATTGATAATGCCAAAGCAATTGCTAAGACCTTAACAGAAGCTGGTTTTGATGTCGTGACATTTGAAATGGATTTGTCATCACGTCAGTCAATTAAAGAGATGATTGCTTATGCGCAAACTTTTGGTGACATTAAGTATTTGGTTAATGGTGCGGGTGTTTCGCCATCGCAAGCTTCAATTGCAACCGTGCTAAAAGTTGACCTTTACGGAACATCTGTTTTATTAGAAGAAGTTGGAAAAGTTATTGCAAAAGGCGGTGCAGGTGTCACTATTTCTAGCCAATCAGGTCACCGTATGCCTGCTTTGACTGCCGAACAAGATCTGGCACTTGCCATGACGCTAACGGAAGAATTGTTGACACTTGATTTTCTACAAGAAGATAAGATTGAAAATAGCCTCCATGCTTACCAATTGGCAAAACGTGCCAATGAAAAACGTACCATGTACGAAGCCGTTCGTTGGGGAGAACGTGGTGCCAGAATTAACGATATTGCACCAGGAATTATTGTTACGCCACTTGCTATTGACGAATTCAATGGTATTCGAGGCGATTTCTACAAAAATATGTTTGCCAAATCACCAGCTGGACGTCCTGGGACGGCAGATGAAGTGGCAGATGTTGCTGAATTGCTCATGAGTGAACGTGCGCAGTTCATCACTGGTTCAACCTTCCTTATTGACGGTGGCGCAACAGCTTCTTATTTCTATGGACCATTAAATCCAAATACCAAAACTGGTGTGGCAGAAGGAAAAGATTAAATGATTGAAGGGATCCTAAAAAATCGTTATCGTCAAGTCAACAATGCCATGGTCGCAAAAGACACGAAAACCTTGGCTGAATTGATAGCGCCTGACTCAGTTCTCGTTCATATGATGGGTTATGTACAACCTGTGAAAGAATGGCTAGGGCAAATTGAGAGTGAAGAAATGGGCTATTATGCATGGCAAGAAGATGCCATAAAAGCCATTTATATCGCTGACAATACAGCTAGTCTTGTTGGGCAAAGTCGTGTCAAAGCACAAATTTGGAGAGCAGAATCAGCCACTTGGCGCCTGCAAATAAAAATGGATTTTGAAAAGATTGACAATGATTGGAAAATCATCAAACAAAGTGCAAGCACTTATTAGAAAGGCGGATAGGATGACAAACGTAGTAATTATTGGCGCAACTGGGTCATTAGGACGCAGTTTGCATGAAGAATTAAAAGATAATACTGCATATGATATAACCTTATTTTCACGTCACGCAGAAAGTTTAGTTTTAGCAAGCAATGAAAAAGCTATCAACGGCTCAGCAACATCTAGCAATGATTTAGATAGTGTTATCGCAGGACAAGACATAGTTTTTGTAGCTTTGTCTGGTGACCTTCCCAAAATGGCATTTGAAATTGTATCTAGTATGAAGTATAACAAAGTCAAAAGAATTATTTTTGTCTCATCAATGGGCATTTATGGGGAAGTGGCAGGAGAACCAAAAGGTATTGTCGCACCGATTCTTAAACCATATCGCAAAGCGGCAGACATTGTTGAACAGTCAGGGCTTGATTACACGATTTTACGCCCAGGGTGGTTTGACAATGGCCAAGATAGCACATGTCAGATTACACAAAAGGGTGAGACTTTCTATGGACATGATGTTTCTCGCAAAGCAATCGTGACACTCGTAAAACACATCATTGACCAACCAGAAACTTATCTTAACACCAGCTTAGGCTTGTATCGTTAAAAAATCGACGATTTTTCAAAAAATTTGACGTTTTTTGCTTGACTTGGAGTTAGCTCTAAGGTATATACTGAGAGTGAAATAAGAAAGGAGATGACGTATGAATATCAAAAAAGTAAGCGAACAGACAGGAATTTCAGCAGATACCATTCGCTATTATGAACGAATTGGCTTGCTTCCTCGAGTAACGCGTAATAAATCAGGAGTCCGTGATTTTTCAGAGCGTGACATCGCCACTTTGGAATTTGTTCGTTGTTTCAGAAAAGCAGGCATGAGCGTTGAATCTTTAATTGAATACATGGCCTTGGTGGAAGAAGGTGACGGAACTGAAGGGGCACGCATGACTTTGCTTGAAGAACAACGTGATAAATTGGCAGAACGTATTGCTGAATTGCAAAGTGCACATGATAGGCTCAATCACAAAATTGAAAATTATCAAAACATCATCCTCAAAAAAGAACAAGCTCTATTTGAAGATGACGAAAATGAGTAAAAGGAGAAGCAAATGGATTACAAAACGTTATCAAATGGTGTTAAAATGCCGATTTTAGGATTTGGTGTGTATCAAGTGCCAGATCTTGACGAATGTGAGCGCGTGGTTAGTGATGCGATTTCGATTGGTTACCGCTCAATTGACACCGCTCAAGCTTATATGAATGAAGAAGCTGTTGGAAATGCTATCCGCAAGTCTGGTAATGCGCGTGAAGAATTTTTCATCACAACTAAAATTTGGATTAGCAATTATGGCTATGAAAAAGCCAAAGCTTCTCTTGATGCTTCTTTAGCGAAACTTCAAACAGACTACATTGATTTGGTGCTTTTACATCAACCATTTGGTGATTATTATGGTGCTTATCGTGCCATGGAAGAATATTACAAAGCTGGTAAAATCAAAGCAATCGGCATCAGCAATTTTGCACCAGACCGTGTAGCAGATTTGGCTATTTTTGCGGATGTCACTCCAATGGTTAACCAAGTTGAAACGCATGTTTTCAATCAACAATCAAATGCTCGCAAAACAATGGACGAATATGGTGTTCAAATCGAATCTTGGGGACCATTTGCAGAAGGGCGCAATGATTTCTTTACCAATGAAACACTTGTTGCGATTGGACAAAAATATCAAAAATCAGCTGCGCAAGTTGCCCTACGTTACTTGATTCAACGTGATGTTATTGTCATTCCTAAAACAGTTCATAAAAATCGTATGGAACAAAATTTTGATGTCTTTGACTTTATTTTAACAGATGATGACATGGCAGAAATTTTGAAACTTGATATGGGTGAAAGCCAATTCTTCTCACATGCTGACCCTGAAACAGTTAAAATGATTAGCTCGTTTAAGATTTAAACGATGCTTAAAAGGCATAAAACACTATGTCAAATAAGTATTTGTTATTAAAAATGAGAAGCGTATAATGACCGTATAAACCCTATTAAGAAAGGAAAAACAATGACAATTAAACAAACAGCAGGACGTGACCAATTGGGTGAATTTGCACCAGAATTTGCACATTTTAATGATGATGTGCTCTTTGGTGAAAACTGGAATAATAACGATATTGATTTAAAAACACGCTGTATCATCACAGTTGTGGCACTTATGGCATCAGGCATTACAGACAACTCACTAAAATTCCATTTGCAAAATGCGAAAGCTAACGGTGTTAGCAAAGAAGAAATTGCAGCAGTCATTACACACGTGGCTTTCTATGCAGGTTGGCCAAAAGGCTGGGCAGTCTTTAACCTTGCCAAAGAAGTTTGGAATGAAGATTAAGAAAGATATGAAATGAAAGGATAACAAATGACAGATAAAGCAACTTTTGACAAAGAAAATGTATTCGGACAAGGACAACCAAATGACACTTTTGCGCAATATTTTGACGGACAATCATTCTTGAACCCATTGGTTGATCCTGACTCACCTCTTCATTTGGCGAATGTCACTTTTGAACCTGGTTGTCGCAACCATTGGCATGTTCACAATGCTGATAAAGGTGGCGGACAAATTTTGATTTGTATAGCAGGTCAAGGTTGGTATCAAGAAGAAGGAAAAGAAGCTGTGAGCCTTGAACCAGGGAAAGTTATCGTGATTCCAGCCAATACAAAACATTGGCATGGCGCTAAAAAAGATTCATGGTTTAGCCATATTTCAGTGGAAGTTCCTGGCGAAAACACGTCAAATACTTGGCTAGAAGCCGTTAGCGACGACGATTACAACGCCCTTTAAACTATTCTTTTACAATTACATTTTACTCATACAATCAAAACACAAAACAATCTCATTTCGCTTAACGCCCAGCTGAAAACGGTTTGGGCGTTTTTTATGTGACTACCGTGACAATTTTATCTAACCATGCTAAACTAAATTTATGACTCACATCACTCATAAAAGAATTGTGCAAGCTGGTCATTTTTTACAACTTTTTAAAAATGATTCTCAATTTACAACACCGATTTTTAGAATTGACCACAAGCGAAAGCACCTTCATTTTGTCATTGTTTTTAAATTAGATGACGACGAGGCATTTTACGCCCTCAATCGTTCAAAACTTGGATATGATCATGAGTTGAAACGTCTCAAACGTTTTACCAAATCGACACTTTATCAAGGGATTTTATCCGTTCCGCTAAAGGCACGTCAGACGATTCAGATTTTGCAGGTACCAAGTGATAAAAAGTTGCTGAAGGCTTACGTGACCTATTACGATAAGGCAAGCATTGATTGGTTGTGCTTTGGCAAGAAAGCCAACCTAGACGATGTTTATGATCCCTTTCGTGATGCGCACTCGGCGCTTTTTCACTCAGATGATTCTGACAATGCCATATCTTATGATGATTATCAGGGTATTCAGGATTTCCATCCTTTTTCACTTTTAGATAATCAAGCCGTTGCTACTCCATGTTTTTACCAAGACCCGAAAAAAAACAAGCAAATTGCTCTGCAATTGATGGGCTGGTATTATCATGGGCAGCAGCTCAAAATCAATTGGAAACCCGACAATCAGCACAATGCACGCTGGCGCTCGTCGGTTGTAGCGATTGACCGAAAGACTCGCCGTTATTTTTTTCAAGGAAATATTTATCAAGAAAAAGGAACTGACCCCGTCTTTTTAGAGAATCTTTTATTTGATTGTGATTTGAAAAATAGCAGAGCAGCAAAAGCAGAGTTTGACAGATTTATTCAAGAGATAAAAGAACAAGAGCGCGAGGCTTTGCTAAAGCTGCGCTGACAATCAAAGAGGTTTTTGAGTCCGCTTTTTATTTGTGCTATAATATTTTCTGACTGAAAACAATATTAGAAAGTATGAAAATGACAGATATTGACATTGAACGTTATCATGAACTAGCTCAACAAAAACAAAAAGAACACCGCAAATTTTTAGCAACACTCAAGAAAAAAGCTCCTAAAAATCTTGATAAAATTACTCAAGAAATTCACACAGAAGTTTTTAACGAGATTGATTGTACAAAATGTGCTAACTGCTGCAAAAGCTTAGGTCCTCTGTTTACAGAAGCAGATATCACACGCATTTCAAAAGTCTTTCGCATGAAACTTGGCGTATTTGAAGACATGTACCTTCGTGTCGATGAAGACGGCGACAAAGTCTTTCAATCAATGCCTTGTCCATTTTTAGGCGATGACAATCTTTGCACCATTTACGACGTCCGACCAAAAGCATGCCGTGAATTTCCGCACACAGACCGCAAAAAAATCTATCAAATTAATAACCTAACCATCAAAAACACCCTTTTCTGCCCCGCAGCCTACCTCTTTGTTGAAAAACTCAAAGAACGATTGGAAGGGAAATAAAGATTTAGAAAGTATCTCATTTTGAGGTGCTTTTTTCCTATCCCTTACTACGTCTGGTTTTTCATGAAAGCGGTAAAATTTACAATCAAATTAATGTACTTTATTTGAAAATCATAGTAAGCTTACAGTATTCGAAATAGAGGAGGGCAGTTATGTTTTTAGCATGGAATGAAATGAAACACTCGAAGCTGCGTTATGGATTAGTGGTTGGAGTGATTTTCTTGATTGCTTACTTGGTCTTTTTCCTGACGGGTTTGGCTAATGGTTTAGCCCAGACCAATCGCTCGGCGGTTGATTCTTGGAAATCTGATTATGTCATTTTAAATGAGCAAGCTAATAAAAATCTGCGCATGTCACGCTTTTCAGTCGACTTAAAAAATGATGTTAACGCTGATAAAATGGCAGAATTGACACAAGCTTCTACGACAATTAAAGACAAGGAAAAAAATAAAATTAATGTCAATTTATTCGCGATTAAGCAGGATGAATTTCTACGTCCGAAGTTGAGTGAAGGAAAGCTTTTCTCAAAAACAGGAGAAGTCGTCGCTGATAGTAGCTTAAAAAAATCATATCAATTAAAAATTGGTGACAAAATTACTCTTGGAGATAGTACTAAAAAGCTAACTATTACTGGTTTTACAGATAATGCGAGCTTTAATGTTCAGCCAGTCCTTTACATGACAAAAGAAACACTGGCAAGCGTCCTTGCGGATAATGCTCAAGTAAATACAATCAGTGCTCTAGTGATTCGTGGCAAGGTAAATCAGGTTCCTAAAGAGCTTGAGAGCATGACCACATCAACGTTTATTGAAAATCTTCCAGGTTATAAAGCTCAGAATCTGACTTTTTCCTTTATGATTGGCTTTTTGATTGTGATAGCAGCGATTGTCATTGGAATATTCATCTATATTTTGACACTGCAGAAAAAAGCAATCTTTGGTGTTTTAAAAGCGCAAGGCATTTCTAACGGCTATCTATCACGGATGGTTTTCGCACAGACCTTTATTTTAGCCATATTAGCGGTTAGTCTCGGCTTAGCGTTAACCCTGCTCAGTGCCGTTTTTCTACCAACATCAGTTCCGTTTCAGGTAAATCCACTCTTTTTTGCAGGAATTAGTGTGCTGATGGTTCTTATTGCCGTTTTTGGTGCACTTTTCTCAGTGGTAAGCATTGTCAAAGTTGACCCTTTAAAGGCAATCGGTTAGGAGATAATTATGACAGCAATTGAATTAATCAATATCAAAAAATATTTCAAAGATGGTCCAGATCAAATTGAAGCTCTGAAAGAGACAAATTTGACGATTAACAAAGGTGAATTTGTTGCCGTTATTGGCCCGTCAGGTTCTGGAAAAAGTACTTTTTTGACCATTATTGGTGGCCTGCAATCACCGTCACAAGGTGAAGTGAGATTGAACGGCCAAGCTTTTAGCCAGAAAAAAGAAAAAGCGCGTGCTAAGATGCGTTTTGACCAGATTGGCTTTATCTTGCAAGCTTCCAACCTAGTACCCTTTTTAAAAATCAAAGATCAGCTACGCTTAGTTGACAAGATTGATAAGAAAAAACAGCGCGAATCGATTGACAGCCTTTTTGACCAGCTGGGTATTGCCAGTATCGCAGACAAATATCCTGAGGAAATTTCTGGCGGGCAAAGGCAACGAGTGGCGATAGCCAGAGCCTTGTATAATGACCCAACGATTATCTTGGCTGATGAGCCAACAGCAAGTTTGGACACTGAAAAAGCCATGGAAGTTGTCAAAATTCTAGCTGACGAGGCCAAAGAAAAGAATAAAGCAGTCTTAATGGTTACGCACGACAGACGTTTAGTCTCTTATTGTGACCGATTGTTGGTCATGGAAGACGGCGTTTTACGAGAAGAAGAGATTGCTGCTTATCAGTAGTAATTTGTCTTGAGATGCGATGTGTGATATAATGAGGTCAAATCTTACCGATTTAAAAAAGGGTCGTTAGTAAAGGAGACGTCATGATTACTTTTTTCTTACAAATGCGTCGGACATTGCGTGTCCTGTGGTCAATCTTTAAGGATGATGAAACCAGAGGAATTGCAGGTGTCACTGCTGTTTTATTGCTCAGTGGGACACTTTTTTATGCAAATGTAGAACATTTTACTTATTTGGATGCCCTTTATTTTTCATTTACAACTTTAACAACGATTGGCTACGGGGATATTTATCCCGTTACAGCAGCTGGAAAGATTTTTACCATGATGTATTCAGTTGTCGGATTAGGGGTTATGGGGAGTTTTCTAGCTGTTGTGGTTAAAAAATTGGGTCAATTGGATAAAAAAAAGTGAGAGAAGACCTGTGATTTATCGTGATTTATTGTTTGATTTGGACCATACTTTGCTTGATTTTAACGCGGCAGAAGATGTTGCTCTGACAGAACTTTTGACAGAGGCGCACGTGGATGATATTGAAACTTACAAAGAAGTTTATATTCCCATGAATCGTAAACTTTGGAATGATTTAAGTTTGAAAAAGATTACCAAAAAAGAATTGGTTGACACCCGTTTTTCTCGTTTATTTGCGCATTTTGGACATGAGGTTGATGGACATGCCTTTGCTATGCGCTATCAAGATTTTCTTAGCCAACAAGGTCAGACTCTTCCTGGGGCAGATCAGTTGTTAGACCAGCTAAATCAAGAAGGTTACCGCATTTTTGGTGCAACAAATGGCATTACCAAGATTCAAACTGGTCGCATGGCTAATTCAGGGATTAAAGATTATTTTGAACACGTCTTTATCTCTGACGAAGTTGGTTATCAAAAGCCAGATAAAGGCTTTTATGACGCCATTTCTGGAGCCATTTCACGATTTAATCAGGAAAAAGCTTTGATGATTGGTGATAATTTGCTGGCGGATATTCAAGGTGGCAATAATGCTGGCATCGATACTGTCTGGTATAACCCAGATAAAAAAATCAATCACACCGTAGCTAACCCAACCTACACCGTCCATAACTATCAAGAATTGCTAAAATTATTACGATAAAGATAAAAGCTAGAAGTTTTAACTTCTAGCTTTTATCTTTAATAATCGATTTTACGTTCTTCTGTGATAAGTTTAGCCATTTGTTCGGGGTTAATAATTTGAATCTGATGGCCAGTTTTTTCAATCATTTCTTCAGCGCGAAGTGATTTTACCATTCGTGCAATAGTCACTGAGTGCATGCCTAAGTAGCAGGCGATTTCTTGATAGGTAAAGAAGGTATTTAAAGCTAAATGACCTGATTCACATGGCTCAGCTTGGTCAAGTAAGAAGCGGCAGAATTGGACCAAAGCAGGTTCGTTTTTACTGCTGTGAAAATGTTCCATGAGATAAATATGATTTTCGGTCAATGTATTTAACATCAAGCTAACAACTGATGGAAATCCTAGCAAGTCTTGAAATTGACGATTAGAAATGCGGTAAGCCACGCAAGGCGTTTTGGCAACAATTGAAAATGATTTTTTCCCGTAATAGTTCAAATGCAGATTGTTCATCAATGGAACAAAGCCGACAAATTGTCGCTTTTTAAAGTATAGATAAGTTGTTTCTTTGCCATCACAAGAAATAGATGAAAGAGCACAGATGCCTGAAGATAGAATATAAATATCACCGCTTGTTTCGCCAGTGACGGACTGTGCGAGATTATCTCCCTTTTTAAAGGTCACACGTTCGCCGTATTGATAAAGTTCTGTAATATCTAGTGTAGAGTACATAATTACCCTTTCTAAAATTAACATAGGCTATATAACTATATAGTTTACGTTAAAAAAGCGTTTTTATCAAGCCAAAAAATCAGAAAAAGAGCTTAAAAATATCTTGATAATGATTTTTAAAATGACTATTTTTGCGCCAAATAAAGGTAAAATCATGACTTATGGCAGGAATATCCAAATTAATTTTTTGGAGTTTACCTGCAGAAATTTCTTTTTGAACCACGCTTTGATAAACAAAACTAATTCCCAGATTTTTTTGGACTAGCTCGCAAATGGTATTTAGATTACCAATTTCAGTGATTTTATGGAAATCAGAAATGGTTAGATTGGCCTCTTTGAGCATGATTTCAAGTATTTCACGGGTACCTGACCCTTGCTCGCGTACGATGATAGGATAGGCTAGTAGGTCTTCTAAAGAATAGCTTCCGCTTGCTAGGGGTGAGCCGGGAGAAGCGACCGCGATGAAAGATTCTGTGCGATAAGGCAGAAAATCGTATTTTTCTTTTGAAAAGAAACCTTCGATCAAGGCAAAATCAATCTGTCCATTATCAATAGCTTTTAACAGTGTCTCGGTATTATCCACCAGCATTTTGACTTGGAAATTCGGGTGATTTGCCAAAATATCCACTAAAGAATCGGTCAAAACATACTCGCCAATGGTTAAAGTAGCCCCAAAATTTAGCGGCTGTAAATCTTGCTTGAGCTGTGTCTTGAAATGCTTAATATCTGTGTCCATAGTCGTCAGCAAATCAAGCAATTCTTTGCCACTTTGTGTCAGCTGACATTGCTTGCCAGAAAAGGTAAAAAGCTTAGTTTGATACTCTGTCTCTAAAGTTTTGACATGCTTAGTGACTGCAGGTTGAGTGATATGCAATTCTTTAGCAGCTTGGGTAAAATTAAGCGTTTCGCAGACTTTCATAAAGGTAAAAACACGGTAATCAAGCATAATAATCTCCTATTATTTTTTTTTATTATATCATAATAAATCATAATTTTACATTATAACTTGTCCAGGTTATAATATTTTGTGAAAAGGAGTTTTTATTATGATGACAATTGAGAAAAAATTGCCGGGAATTATGTTTTGTGTGATTCTAGCTTTACCAGCCTGGTTTTTAGGGAATTTATTTCCACTTGTAGGAGCGCCAGTATTTGCAATTCTACTTGGGATGGTTATGGGGAATTTTCATAATAATCGCACCCAAACCACTGATGGTATTGCTTTTACATCAAAATATATTTTACAAGCGGCGGTTGTTTTATTAGGTTTTGGTTTAAACTTAACACAAGTTTTTAAAGTTGGGACACAGTCATTGCCAATTATTATTTCAACCATTGCAGTCTCGTTGGTTGTAGCGTTTTTATTGCAAAAATGGCTAAAATTGGATAGTAATATAGCAATCTTGGTTGGTGTTGGGTCATCTATTTGTGGTGGCTCAGCTATTGCCGCAACAGCACCAGTTATTAAAGCAAAAGATGAAGAAGTCGCAAAGAGTATTTCGGTTATCTTTCTTTTCAATATCTTAGCGGCACTAATTTTTCCAACGTTGGGAGAATTACTTCACCTATCTAACCAAGGTTTTGCGCTTTTTGCGGGAACAGCTGTCAATGATACGTCATCCGTTACGGCGACCGCGACAGCTTGGGATGCTGTTCACGGGTCAAATACCTTAGACGGTGCAACAATTGTGAAATTAACGCGCACATTGGCCATTATTCCGATTACTTTAGGACTGTCAATCTATAAAGCCTATCAAGATTCAAAAAATGGCAGAGCTAACCAAACGACTTTCCAATTGAAAAAAGCTTTTCCAATGTTTATTCTTTATTTCTTATTGGCTTCGATTGTCACGACAATTGTCAGCGGTTTAGGAATTGATACGGTTATTTTTGATAATCTTAAGACACTTTCAAAATTCTTTATTGTCATGGCAATGGGAGCTATTGGTCTTAACACGAATCCTATTAAACTTATTAAGACTGGTGGACAAGCTATTGGATTGGGAGCTACGTGTTGGATAGCTATCACCTGTGTCAGTCTCTGGATGCAACATCTTCTAGGGATTTGGTAATGAAAATGTAGGAACAATGTTTGTGACTATTCAAGCATTGTTTTTCTTTTTTAAAAAATGATAGCGTTTACTTGAAATCGTTTCCTTAAGTGCTATAATGACCTTGAAAACCTTAGTTAAATTTTATAAATAAAGACTATTAATCTAATGGTTAACAGTTGTAAGGCATGGAATTTAGCAACGATAAAGGAGGAAAAGGTACGATGGCATATAAAACAACTTATCCTTATACAAACGAGATTCTTGCGACTTTTGACAATGCAACGGATGAAGCGTTAGAGGAAGCTTTGGCAAATGGGCATGCGCTTTATAAAAAGTGGCGTGCTGAAGGTGGCTTAGCAGAGCGAAAAGCTCAATTGCGTAAGATTGCTGAGCTGCTACGTCGTGACGTTGACAAATACGCTGAAGTCATGACAAAAGATATGGGAAAATTGTTCGTGGAAGCTAAAGGCGAAGTGGACCTCTGTGCAGAAATTGCTGATTACTATGCTGATAAGGCAGAAGAATTTTTGAAACCACGTCCGCTTGAAAACATTAATGGTGATGCTTACTACATCAAGCAAGCGACAGGTGTTTTGGTAGCCGTTGAACCATGGAATTTCCCATTCTATCAAATCATGCGCGTCTTTGCACCAAACTTTATGATTGGAAATCCGATGATTTTGAAACATGCTTCAATCTGTCCAGCATCAGCACAAGCATTTGATGATTTGGTTTTGGAAGCAGGTGCACCAATTGGCGCATTCAAAAATCTCTTCCTTTCTTATGACCAAGTTTCCAAGGCTATCGCAGACCCACGTGTTGTTGGGGTTTGCTTGACTGGTTCTGAACGTGGTGGTGCTTCTATTGCAGCAGAAGCGGGAGCAAATTTGAAAAAATCATCTATGGAACTTGGGGGTAATGACGCCTTTATTATCCTAGAAGATGCTGATTTTGATTTGCTTGATAAGACCATTTTCTTTGCTCGTCTCTACAATGCTGGTCAAGTTTGTACCTCATCAAAACGTTTTGTCGTTGTTGGTCAAGAAAACTATGATAAATTCGTTGATATGGTAGTTAAACATTTCAAATCAGCTAAATGGGGTGACCCGATGGACCAAGCGACAACTTTAGCACCGTTGTCATCAGCAGCCGCAAAAGAAGAAGTGCTTGGTCAAATCAAATTAGCTAAGCAAAATGGTGCAACTGTGGTTTACGGTGATGAACCAATTGACCACCCCGGAAATTTTGTCATGCCAACTGTTTTGACAAATATCACCAAAGAAAATCCAATCTACAATCAGGAAATCTTTGGTCCAGTTGCTTCTATCTATAAAGTTGATACTGAAGAAGAAGCTATCGCGCTTGCCAATGATTCTAGCTATGGTCTTGGTGGTACCGTCTTTTCAGAAAATCTTAATCATGCCAAAGAAGTGGCTGCCAAGATTGAGACAGGGATGTCATTTATCAATTCTGGTTGGACATCACACCCAGAAATCCCATTTGGAGGCATTAAAAATTCAGGTTACGGTCGCGAATTAAGCGAACTCGGCTTTGATGCCTTTGTCAACGAACACCTTGTTTTCGTTCCAAATGATTAATTAACTCGCTCTCCTTTTATTTATATTTAAAATAGAAAACCGCAAACTAATTTAGCTTGCGGTTTTTGGATATGCTGAAAAAGTCTTATTTGTTAAATAACAGTTATGAAAAATCACGTAAATTTTTCCTTGGACCAGGATGTAGAATATTGTGATACTCACGTTTTCTTCGACGAACTGCCAGAATAGTAGCGATTGTATGCCCATGTTGTCGCACAAAGATAGGATATGATATCTAATAAATAATAGGGCACCTTGATAAAGAGATTCTGTCAGCGGATAACTACTGATAATGGCAATGACAGTTTCACTCTTCGATAAATCAATCTTGCCTTTATGTTATCAAAAAAAGCCAAATCCTAAAAATAAGAGGAACTTTTACCACAGCAATGCTAAAACGATTTTGTTATAATAGAGACATGAATGAACTGATTAAACATAAACTGGAACTATTGCCAGATAGCCCAGGATGCTATATACACAAGGATAAAAATGGCACGATTATTTATGTTGGTAAGGCAAAAAATCTGAAAAATCGTGTGCGTAGCTATTTTCATGGCAGCCATAATACCAAAACAGAACTTTTGGTTTCAGAAATAGAGGATTTTGAGTATATTGTCACAGGTTCCAATACCGAGGCGTTGCTTCTTGAAATCAATCTCATTCAAGAAAATATGCCAAAATACAATATCAAGCTCAAAGATGATAAATCCTATCCTTTCATCAAAATCACAACTAATGAGCAGTACCCACGTTTAATGATTACCCGCCAAATCAAAAAAGACGGTGCCATGTATTTTGGACCCTATCCTGACTCAGGAGCGGCAACGGAAATCAAACGCCTGTTAGACCGCATTTTTCCATTTAAGAAATGTACCAATCCTGCTAATAAAGTTTGTTTTTATTACCATTTGGGGCAATGTAAAGCACATACGATTTGTCATGTTGACCATGATTATTTTGTTGATATGGCGCACGATGTGAAAAATTTCCTTAATGGTCAAGACAATAAAATTGTTGACCAACTTAAAGATAAAATGCAAAAAGCGTCAGATTTAATGGAATTTGAACGTGCGGCAGAATATCGCGATTTACTGCAAGCTATCTCAACTTTACGCACGAAACAGCGTGTGATGAGCCAAGATATGATGGACCGTGATATTTTTGGTTACTACGTTGACAAAGGCTGGATGTGTGTGCAAGTATTTTTTGTTCGCCAAGGAAAACTCATTCAACGTGATGTTAATATGTTTCCTTATTATAATGACCCAGAAGAAGATTTTTTGACTTACATGGGGCAATTTTACCGTGACAATAAGCACTTTATTCCCAAAGAAATTTTTATTCCTAAAGAAATTGATGAAGACTTGGTCAAGGCGATTGTTGATACGAAAATCATCAAGCCCCAACGTGGTGAGAAGAAGCAGCTTGTTAACCTAGCTATCAAAAATGCACGTATGAGTTTGCAACAAAAATTTGATTTGCTTGAAAAAGATGTTAAGAAAACTTATGGCGCTGTTGAAAATATCGGCGAATTGCTTAACATTCCAAAGCCTGTTCGTATTGAAGCATTTGATAACTCAAATATTCAAGGAACAAGCCCTGTCGCTGCTATGGTGGTCTTTGTAAATGGAAAACCAAGTAAGAAAGATTATCGAAAATTCAAGATTAAAACGGTTGTCGGACCAGATGATTATGCCAGTATGCGCGAGGTCATCTATCGCCGTTATAGCCGTGTGCTGAAAGATGGCTTAGTGCCACCAGATTTGATTATCATCGATGGTGGTCAAGGTCAGGTCAATGTGGCGCGTGATGTTATTGAAAATAAACTCGGTCTTGATATTCCAATTGCTGGTCTGCAAAAAAATGATAAACACCAAACGCACGAATTATTATTTGGTGACCCCTTAGAAGTTGTTGAATTGCCACGAAATTCCGAAGAATTTTTCTTGTTACAACGTATCCAAGATGAGGTGCACCGTTTTGCTATTACCTTCCACCGTCAAGTGCGTAGTAAAAATTCATTCTCATCAAAACTGGATGGCATTGCTGGATTGGGACCAAAGCGCAAGCAATTACTCATGAAGCACTTTAAGAGCCTACCCAATATTCAAAAGGCTGATATAGACGACATTGTGAACTGTGGTATTCCACGAAATGTCGCGACTGCGATTAAAGCAAAATTAAGTGATGAGGAAGCGGCCAATGCTAACGATTAAACCGATGACTGAAGAACTTGCTGTTTGCCAAGTCGAGGATTATTCACAAGTCAGTCTGGGAAATCCGTTTGTCGTTACTGGGGCAACAGATGACGAAAAATAACTTGTTTGTCCGATTGCTTTTGTCTCTGAAAATGCTTTGACAGTTGATAAGACTTGGTCAGCTTTCGAATTGAGGGTATTTTAGACTTTTCTTTGATTGGCATTTTATCGAAAATATCAAGTCTTTTAACAGAAAATAATACTAGTATTTTTGCCATTTCGACCTACTAATACGGATTACGTTTTAACGAAAATAGTAGATTTCCAAAGAGCACTCTGATTCTTAGAAGAAGCAGGGGATCAGATTTAGGGAGAATTTTTGCAAGAAACGAAAGGTACTTTTGAATATAAATAAGAGAATTTTATGAAAACTTTCTATTTCTGTTTGTAATCTTTTTTAAACTGTGCTAACATGGATAGGGATTTTTTAAGGAGATAAGCATGTTTAAGAATTTTAAGAAGAGCCTTTCTCATCTACGAGAAAAGCGCTTTTGGCTACCAAGCCTTATGATAATGCTAGTTGCTTTTTTACTGATTCTTCCACAAATTATATCAAAAGGTGTTATTGTTGGTAGTGATTTTCTCTTTCACTACAATCGTTTCTATGAAACGGCTATGCAGATTAAGACTGGTAACTTCAGTTATTTTATATCCTTGTATGGCTTTTATAGCTCAGGGCGGATTGTTAATGCGTTATACGGTCCCTATTTTGCCTATTTTCAAGGTTTACTGGTTTTAATCAGTCGTAATTGGTACACGTATCAGTTAGTGTCACGCTTTTTGTTGAGTGTGATTGCAGGCTTTTCAATGTATCGATTAACACGTAGAGTAGCTGTCAAGCCTAAAATTTCTTTAGCCATTGCTATTTTTTACATGATGACTTTTTCTGTTCAATATTGGACATTTAGGCAAGGTTTTTCAAGTTGGGGAGCTGCTTTTATGCCGTGGTGCATGATTCCAGCGATTGATTTTGTAAAAACTAAAAAAGTAGGCGTGCTACGCTTAGCTGTTGCTGTCGCTTTGATGATGCAAGTTCATATGCTAAGCTGTTTCTTGCTTATTGTTTCTTATTTGCCGTTTTATTTGTACGGTTTTATCAAATCTCAAGAAAAGAAAACCATTATCATCAAAGGAATACAAGCTGTTTTACTGGCTCTTTTATTGACAACGAATGTCTGGGCTGCGCTTATTGACGTCGGGCGTAGTAATAATTTGGTTGAACCATTTATCAATTCAAAATTATATATTATGACGGTGAATCAACGTAGCATTCAATGGCTGATAACACCGTTACCTTTGCTACTTTTGGTGCTGTATCAATTGTATTTTTCATTCAGACATTGGCGCCATTTTGATATACTCTTGCGAGTTACAACAGGAACATTTTTCTTCTTTCTCGTTCTGTCAAGTAGCATTTTTCCTTGGTACAGTATTAATAAATTAAACCTTTCTTTAGTCAATTTAATTCAATTCCCGTTTCGCTTTTTTGTGCCCGCTACGGTGCTATTATTATTAGCAGTAGCGCTAGTTTTAGAGCGTTATTTTGATATCAAATGGTCCAGACTAGTGACAGCCGGAGCGATTTTGATTAATCTTTTCAGCCTTGCTCAGCTAACACATCTGCAACAAGAAAAGATTGTTGAATACTATACTGCTAAACACCCTATCAAAACTAAAAAACATACCTTTGTTTGGGGAAAGCCTGAGGAAGTTCGAGCTAGTTTTCACAGTTCAGATTTAGATGAACTGTTAAATTTAATCTCGAAATCAACACCAGACTATCTTCCTGCTGACAAATCAAACAAGGATAACAAATACGTTCTTTATGAAGAATTTGTCATTAGTCATACAGCTGCTTTTGACAAATCACAAGATGGCAATACTCTTATCTTTACATGGATTGCCGACAATAGTGGTAAGGTCAACATTCCAATCGCCAAATACAAGGATACTGAGCTAACACTCAATGGTAAGAAACTAAGTTGTAAGGACTATTCCTTGTCAGGAATCGGAACACCGACTGTGACACAAAAAGTCGGAAAAAACATATTAAAAATCACTTACCATATTGGTGTCTGGTTCAAACCTTTACTGATTGGCAACGTCTTCACATGGCTAGCAGTAGCAGGCTATGCTTGGCTAAAGAAATTAAGAATGATAAAAAAAGTATAATAATTTTAGGACTGGAATTGCACATCCAGTCTTTTTATTTTACAAAAATCTTGTTTCATGTTAGATTTCTTTCCCAAAACTACTAAAAAAAGCTGTGAACTCTTTCAAAAAATGTTAGAATAGAGGAGCAGAGATATTTTAGAAGGAGGTTCGCTTATGAAGTTTCTAGAATTAAACAAAAAGCGACATGCCGTCAAAACCTTCAATGACAAAGCTGTTGATTATAAGGATTTACGAACAGCCATTGAAATCGCTACATTAGCTCCAAGTGCTAATAATATCCAACCTTGGAAATTTGTTGTGGTGGAAGATAAAAAAGCCGAACTTGCTGAACATCTTCCAGAAATTAATAAAAAGCAAGTAGAGCAAGCTCAATACGTTGTAGCAATTTTTACCGATACAGATTTGGTTCAACGTTCTCGCAAAATTGCTCGTATTGGTGTCAAGTCATTGAGTAATGATATGTTAGGCTACTACATGGAGACTTTACCTGCTCGTTTTGCAGAATTTGACGACAAACGTAAAGGTGAATACCTTGCTCTTAATGCTGGAATTGTTGCCATGAATCTTGTTTTGGCTTTGACTGACCAAGATATTTCATCAAATATTATTCTGGGATTTGATAAGTCATCAACCAATGATATCCTAGAAATTGATAAACGTTTTCGTCCAGAGCTCTTAATCACTGTTGGTTATAGCGATAATAAGCCTGAACCAAGTTATCGTTTGCCTGTTGACGAAATTATCGAACGTCGTTAAGCGTACCGACTTTAATTTCATGCATCAAGCTTGGTTTATTTGCTAGGTTGAGTTTGACAAATACAGTAACATGAGTTTATCAATTTTTGGTGAATTCAAAAGATAAAACAAGATTGCTTTTCTTTTTGAGAAAAGCTACCTTTATGAAGGAGTTATAAGAATGACAGTAGACTTTAAAGCAGAAGTTGAAAAACGTAAAGATGCCATGATGGAAGACCTCTTTGCTCTTTTGCGTATCAACTCAGAACGTGATGACAGCAAAGCTGACAAAGAACACCCATTTGGACCTGGTCCAGTAAAAGCTTTGGAACATTTCCTAGCTATGGCTGAACGTGATGGTTACAAAACACGTAACATTGATAACTATGCTGGTGATTTTGAATTTGGTGAAGGTGACGAAGTTCTCGGAATCTTTGCTCACTTAGATGTTGTGCCTGCAGGTAGCGGTTGGGATACTGACCCTTATGAGCCAGTTATCAAAGATGGACGCCTTTATGCGCGTGGGTCATCTGATGATAAAGGTCCAACAATGGCATGTTACTATGCCCTAAAAATCATCAAAGAACTTGGTTTGCCAGTATCTAAAAAAGTTCGTTTCATCGTTGGTACTGATGAAGAATCAGGCTGGGGAGATATGGAATATTATTTTGCTCATAATGGATTGAAAGACCCTGATTTTGGTTTCTCTCCAGATGCTGAATTCCCAATTATCAATGGTGAAAAAGGAAATATCACAGAATTCCTACACTTTGCAGGTGACAATAACGGTGCCTTCACATTGAATAGTTTCGATGCTGGACTTCGTGATAACATGGTGCCAGAATCAGCAACAGCTATCTTCACAGCTGACAGTACTTTGGCTGAACTTCAAGAAAAATTAACAGCATACACAACAGCTGAAAACTTGACTGCTGAACTTACTCAAGAAGGCGACGCTTTCCGTTTGACAGTTGTCGGAAAATCAGCTCACGGTTCAACACCAGAACTTGGTATCAACGGTGCAACATACCTTGCTAAATTCCTTAACCAATTTGCTTTTGAAGGAGCTGCTAAAGCTTATCTTGAAACAGCAGCAAACGTTCTTCACGGTGATTTTGCAGGTGAAAACCTTGGTGTTGCCTATACTGATGAAAAAATGGGCGCTCTTAGCATGAACGCTGGTGTTTTCAAATTTGACCGCAATTCAGATGACAATACAATCACTCTTAATTTCCGTTACCCACAAGGTACAGATGCGCAAACTATCAAAGCTGAACTTGAAAAACTTAACGGTGTGACAAAAGTAACACTTTCAGACCATGAACACACACCACACTATGTTCCAGCTGATGACCCATTGGTTGCAACACTTCTCTCTGTTTACGAAAAACAAACAGGCTTGAAAGGTTACGAACAAGTTATCGGTGGTGGTACATTTGGACGCCTTCTTAAACGTGGTGTTGCTTTCGGTGCAATGTTCCCAGATTATGTCAATACAATGCACCAAGCAAATGAATTTGCCGATGTTGAAGACCTTTACCGTGCTGCAGCAATCTACGCCGAAGCACTTTACGAATTGATTAAATAATCTTTGACAATGACAAGAGGAGATTTTTACAACTTGTAAGAATCTCTTTCTTTATATATTTGAAAGCTTTGAAGAAGAAGTAGAAGGGGGGAGAAATGGATACCATTGAACAATTAATTGCGGACATTATGGTAGATGAGCAAAATGCGACCTACACTCAACAAGGCATAAAGCCACTTTTTACTGTTCCAAAAACGGCTCGGATTAATATTGTCGGACAAGCTCCTGGCATTCGTGCGCAAGAGTCGGGTTTGTATTGGAATGATCCAAGTGGTGATAATTTGCGAAAATGGCTGGGCGTGGACCGAGAAATATTTTACGATTCTGGGCTTTTTGCGGTTGTACCAATGGATTATTATTTTCCGGGAACGGGAAAATCAGGTGATTTGCCGCCACGAAAGGGCTTTGCTGAAAAGTGGCACAAACGAACCTTGGCTTTTGCTCCAAATATTGAATTACATATTTTGGTTGGCTTCTATGCACAGCGTTATTATTTGCAGCAGAAATCTTCTGTCACGTTAACAGAAACGGTAAAACATTATCAAACCTACCTACCCCAATTTTTCCCTTTAGTACACCCTTCGCCTCGTAACAATCTTTGGCAAGCAAGAAATCCTTGGTTTGCAAAAGAAGTAATCCCTGATTTGCAAAAACGAGTCAAAGAAATTCTTGCAAAGTAATAGAAAACGAAGCTAAGGAAAAGTGCTTAGCTTCGTTTTATCATAACTAGGATAAGTGATTGAGATATCTTATTTGGATAGGATAGTTTTTAATGCTCTGACCTAACGTTATTTTCCAAGACAGAATTGGCTAAAGAGTTTTGTGATTAATTCATCAGGTGCTGCATCACCTGTGATTTCACCGAGAATTTCCCAGCAACGTGTTAAATCAATTTGAAGAAGATCAACAGGCATTCCTAGTTCAAGCCCTTCATTGACGGCTTGCAAACTTTGCACCGCTTTTTCAATCAATGAAATATGGCGAGCATTTGAAAGATAAGTTGCATCTTTTTCAACAATACCAGCATTAGCAAAGAACAGTTGGTTAATACGTTCTTCAATTACGTCGATATTTTGATTTTTAAGAACGGAAATGCGAATGACATCATCTGGCAACTGGTCAGCTTCGATTTTTTCTGGTAAATCTGTTTTATTAAGGAGAATAATGCGGTTGCTATCTTTGCTAAGTTCCAAAAGTGCACGGTCTTGGTCAGTCAAAGGTTCAGAACTATTGAGCACAAGAAGAACAAGGTCAGCTTCCTCAAGGGCTTTTTTCGAACGTTCAACACCGATTTTTTCAACCACATCATCTGTTTCGCGGATACCAGCTGTATCAACCAGTTTCAAAGGTACACCTTTGATATTGACATATTCTTCAATTACATCACGGGTTGTTCCCTCAATATCAGTAACGATAGCCTTTTCTTCGCGTAACAGATTGTTAAGCAAACTTGATTTTCCAACGTTTGGACGACCAATGATAGCAGTAGATAAGCCTTCGCGCAGAATTTTGCCACGTTTTGCAGTACGCAATAGATTTTCCAAAAGTTCTTGGAATTCTTGTGTTTTTTCGCGGATTAAAGCTGTCGTCATTTCCTCCACGTCATCGTATTCAGGGTAGTCGATATTGACCTCGACTTGAGCTAAGGTGTTTAGGATTTCTTGGCGCGTGTCATTGATTAATTGTGACAATGACCCATCAAGTTGTTTTACCGCAATATTCATGGCTTTGTCTGTTTTCGCACGGATAATATCCATAACGGCTTCCGCTTGTGTCAAGTCAACACGACCATTCAAGAAAGCACGTTTGGTAAACTCACCAGGTTCAGCAAGACGAGCCCCTTGGCGCAAGACAAGTTGCAAAATTTCATTTGTCACGGCAACACCACCGTGCGTATTAATCTCCACGACATTCTCACAGGTAAATGTTTTTGGCGCAAGCATCACAGACACCATAACCTCATCAAGCACTTCATCAGTATCAGGGTCAACAATGTGACCGTAATTAATCGTATGTGAAGCGACCTCGTTAAGGTCTTTACCATGATAGACTTTTTGTGCAATAGCTAGCGCTTCCGTTCCAGAAAGTCTTACAATTCCGATTGCCCCCTCACCAAGCGGTGTAGAAATCGCAGCAATCGTATCAAATTCATTTGTAATCATTATGTTTCCTCATATTTATCGGTTTTAGCCTATTGAAATTAGAGCATCAACGATAATAAATTAGATAGTAAAAGTAGTATTGTGGCTTAAGAATGCCACTTATAAGCTTCTAGTAAAGTATAGCAGTTTTAATTTAGAAAAGCTAGCGAGGGATAAGTATTAAGAATAATCATCTTTTTGGATTAAAAAGTCTAAGGAGTTTTCAAAATGTTAATAAAGTTACTAAAGAAGTGTCTGTTTCGTTAGATGATTAGAAAGCAATAGTAAGATAGATTCGTTACTGCTATTAGTTGACATATCTAAAATAGATATGATAACCTAAAGTGAAGTGTTTTCAATATAAAGCACACTATTTTATAATCGATGATGAAGAAGTATTATTGAGATATTTTTTTAATCAGAAAACTGTAAGGAGGATATATGTTTTCTATAGTACAAAAGGTAATCAAAGGGATGGTTATTTCTCTTGGTTTTTTACTACCGGGGGTGTCTGGTGGAGCGCTTGCTGCTATTTTAGGTGTCTATGAGCGCCTTATTAGTTTCTTAGCTAATATCAAACTTAATTTTAAGTCAAATGTACTTTTCTTTTTGCCGATAGGAGTTGGGGGACTTTTAGGAATAGCTCTATTTTCTTATCCTATTGAATTCCTTTTGGAACATTACGAAATTCCAACACTATGGGGATTTTCAGGAGGAGTTCTTGGTACAATACCTAGTTTATTGAACGATACTAAACAAAGTGCTCCTAGGAATCGATTAAAGTGGGGATGGATTATTGGCGCTTTTATCATTTCTTTTCTTTTAGTTTATTCTATGAGCCGCTTTACAGGTAATATGTCGGTCGGATTTATTAGTTATTTATTAGCAGGAGCTCTCATAGCGCTAGGGGTTCTTCTTCCAGGTCTCAGTCCGTCAAGTATCCTCTTATGTTTAGGAGTATATACTCCTATGTTAAATGGTTTTAAAGCGTTTGATTTGCTAGGAACTTTTTTCCCAATTATGATTGGAGGAGGGGTGACTATGATTTTATTATCAAAAGGAATGAATTATCTTCTCTTGCACTATAGATCATATATTTATTATTGTATTATTGGTAGTGTCCTTTCAAGTACATTATTAATACTTTTACCAAGCGGAAATGCCTATGAGGGAATCTCTTATGCAAATGTTACAGGCATGGAGATAGTAATAACAGCTCTTGTTTTTGTTCTCGGGATTTTATTCGGATTATGGATGGTAAAATTAGAGAAAGACTATAAGGAATAAACGCGAGATTATCTATTTCATTATGACACAAAACACTTAAATCATGATATAATAATCAGTTGGAAATAGAAATTATTTACAATAATATATAAAAAGACGAGGTAGCTATGGAAAGACTCAAAAAAATCGCTGGTGTCACAGCCGCTCAGTATGTCAAAGATGGTATGGTCGTCGGACTTGGAACAGGCTCAACAGCATACTTTTTTGTTGAAGAAATTGGTCGCCGCATGAAAGAAGAAGGACTCAAAGTTGTAGGTGTAACAACTTCAAGCCAAACCACTGCACAAGCAGAAGGTCTTGGGATTCCTTTGAAAGCTGTTGATGACATTGATGTTATCGATGTTACCGTTGACGGTGCAGATGAAGTTGACACTAACTTCAACGGTATCAAAGGCGGTGGTGGCGCCCTTCTTATGGAAAAAATCGTTGCCACACCAACCAAAGAATACATCTGGGTTGCTGACGACTCAAAAATGGTCGATAAACTCGGTGCCTTTAAATTGCCAGTCGAAGTGGTTCAATATGGTGCAGACCGTATTTTCCGTGAGTTCGAGAAAAAAGGTTACAAACCGTCCTATCGCATGGTAAATGGTGAACGCTTTGTGACTGATATGAAAAATTATATCATCGACCTTGACCTTGGCGTCATTGAAAATCCTGTCGAACTTGGCAAAGAATTGAAAGCCATGGTCGGCGTTGTTGAACACGGTCTCTTCAACGGTATGGTTAATAAAGTTATCGTTGCAGGTAAAGACGGTGTCAACATTTTAGAAGCTAAATAATGATTTCAGCAGGAGGAAATTAACAGTTACCATAACTGAATCTTCTCCTGTTTACTATGTTATATTGATTCATTATTATTTCTAATCACTTGACTTATTTGAATATTAAGAGATTAGGAGGTTTTGGGTGCCAACCGTAACCACCCTAGATTAGGAAAAATTATGCCAACATTTAATCGTATTCACCTTGTAGTTTTAGATTCTGTCGGAATTGGTGCAGCACCAGATGCTAACAATTTTGTCAATGCTGGTGTGCCAGATGGTGCTTCAGATACCCTTGGTCATATTTCAAAAACAGTCGGATTAACTGTTCCGAATATGGCGAAAATTGGTCTTGGAAATATTCTTCGTGAAGCACCTCTAAAAACAGTACCAGCAGAAGCACAGCCAAGTGGTTATGCAACAAAATTAGAAGAAGTATCACGTGGAAAAGATACCATGACAGGGCACTGGGAAATCATGGGGCTTAATATTACAGATCCCTTTGATACTTTCTTTGAAGGATTCCCAGAAGAAATTTTAACAAAAATTGAAGAATTTTCAGGACGTAAAATCATTCGTGAAGCCAACAAACCTTATTCAGGAACACAAGTTATCGCTGACTTTGGTGAACGTCAGATGAAAACAGGTGAATTGATTGTTTACACTTCAGCTGACCCAGTACTTCAAATCGCAGCACATGAAGATGTTATTTCGCTTGAGGAACTTTATAAAATCTGTGAATTTGCTCGTTCCATTACATTAGAACGTCCAAGTTTGCTTGGCCGAATTATTGCTCGTCCGTACGTTGGTGAACCTGGTAATTTCACACGTACAGCTAACCGTCGTGATTATGCTTTGTCACCATTTGCACCAACAGTGCTTAATAAATTAGCGGATGCAGGCGTTCCGACTTACGGTGTCGGAAAAATCAATGATATTTTCAATGGTTCAGGTATTACAAACGATATGGGGCACAATAAATCAAATATGCATGGTGTTGATACCTTGATTAAAACCCTACAATTGCCAGAATTTACAAAAGGATTATCATTTACAAACCTTGTTGATTTTGATGCTATATATGGTCACCGTCGTAATGCCGCAGGTTACCGTGATTGTCTAGAAGAATTTGATAATCGTTTGCCTGAAATTATAGACAATATGAAATCAGATGACCTTCTTTTAATCACAGCAGACCATGGTAATGACCCAACTTACACAGGAACAGACCACACACGTGAATACGTTCCGTTATTGGCTTATAGCCCATCATTTAAAGGAAATGGTGTCTTACCAGTCGGACATTTTGCTGATATCTCAGCAACAATCGCTGACAACTTTGGTGTTGAGACAGCCATGATTGGTCAATCTTTCCTAGAAAAATTAGTATAAGAGGTGCATATGACAACAATTATTGAAAAAATTGAAGAAGCTCGTCAGTTCTTGGTATCACAAAGTTGTGATGCTCCTGAATTTGGTTTGATTTTAGGGTCAGGTCTTGGCGAACTTGCCGAAGAAATTGAAAATGCTGTTGTAATTCCCTATGAAAAAATTCCTAATTGGGGAAAATCAACAGTAGCAGGACACGCTGGACAATTGGTTTATGGTGACCTTGGTGGACACAAAGTCATTGCTCTTCAAGGACGTTTCCATTTTTACGAAGGAAATCCAATGGAATTAGTGACTTTTCCAGTTCGTGTCATGAAGGCTCTTGGTTGTAAAGGACTTATCGTGACAAATGCAGCTGGCGGAATTGGCTTTGGTCCAGGAACATTAATGGCAATTTCAGACCATATTAATATGACAGGACAAAATCCATTGATTGGTGCGAATCTTGATGACTTTGGACCACGTTTCCCAGATATGTCAGATGCTTATACAGCTGAATACCGTGATACTGCTCACAAAGTTGCCGAAAAAATCGGTATCAAACTTGATGAAGGTGTTTATCTTGGTGTTTCTGGACCATGTTACGAAACACCTGCCGAAATTCGTGCTTTCCAAACACTTGGAGCTGATGCGGTTGGTATGTCAACAGTTCCAGAAGTCATCGTTGCTGCTCATTCAGGTTTGAAAGTTTTAGGAATTTCAGCTATTACAAACCATGCCGCAGGTTTCCAAAGTTCACTTAATCATGAAGAAGTTGTTGCTGTTACACAACAAATCAAAGAGGACTTTAAAACTCTAGTTAAGGCTGTCTTGGCAGAATTGTAAGTCAATACTAAAACTTAGTATTATCATACTAAAATTAGAAAGTGGTGTCAGATGCGAATTCATTTTATCGTTCACGAAGCCTTTGAAGCACCAGGTGTTTATTATGATTGGGCTATTAAACGTGGTCATGATGTGACAATGACAAAGCTTTATCAAGGTAAAAAATTGCCAAAAGATAGTTCTGGTATTGACCTACTAATTGTTATGGGGGGACCACAAAGCCCACGAACAACAGTAGCAGAATGTCCTCATTTTGATGCACAGGCTGAAATCTCGCTTATCAAAGAAGCTATTTCACAAGATAAACGAGTTCTTGGTATTTGTTTAGGAGCTCAATTGCTAGGTGAAGCCTACGGAGCATCTGTTGAACGAAGCCCAGAAAAAGAAATTGGAAATTATCCAATCACATTAACAGAAGCTGGTTTAGCAAATCGTAATCTTTCGCATATTGGAACATCTGCAATTGTTGGGCACTGGCATGGCGATATGCCTGGTTTGACACCACAAGCCAAAATTCTTGCAACTAGTCAAGGTTGCCCACGACAAATTGTCAAATATAGTGATAAACACTATGCTTTCCAATGCCATTTAGAGTTTTCAAAACCATTGATTGAAGCACTTTTGGCAGAAGAAGTTGATTATGATGAACAAGTTAAGACATACTCATACCCTCAAGTAGCAAACGAAATGCTAGCTTACGATTATTCAGAAATGAATCATATTTTAGAGCAATTTTTAGATGCTTTCACAAAATAAAAGATTTAACTCTAAAGCTTATTGCTTACGCTTTGGTACTGCCTTTCTTTTGACTAGTATAGTAGCAGGAGTAGGCGGTATTTTACTTCATGACTTATTAGAATTGATTGAATGGATGATTTTTGGTCATGGGGAAAGTACAGGTGCGCAGCCTATCACAAACCTACAATTTATTATTATCTTATTAACTGGTATTATTTCAGCGTTTATTTGGTTTGTTTTGCAAGATAAAAATCGTCAAATCATTTCAATCAAATCACAGCTAAAAGTTACTGATAATAGCAAACGTCCGATACTTTGGATACACTTGATACATATTTTTCTTCAAGTGGCTTCAGTCGGAGCTGGTTCACCTATTGGTAAAGAAGGTGCACCACGAGAGTTGGGAGCTTTAGGAGCAGGTCGTATTTCCGACCGAATGACATTGGCCTTAACAGACCGAAAGCTTGCTATTGTTTGTGGGGCATCGGCAGGATTGGCAGCTGTCTATCAAGTGCCGATTGCCAGTATCTTTTTTGCCTTTGAGACACTAGGTTTAGGTTTGTCCGTTTTGAACCTTATTTCAGTCTCAAGCACAACGATTCTAGCTAGTCTTATTGCGGGAACGGTGATTTCAGATACACCACTTTATCATTCAGGACAAGTCGTGCTCGATGCTAAAACATGTGGTTTTGCAATTGTTCTAGCTATTCTTATCACCCCCTTAGCGCAGCTATTTCGCCACCTCACCCAAAAAGCCCAAGCCGGCAAAGTGACAACTAAAAGCATTTTGTGGAAACTCCCCTTAACTTTTTTGCTTCTCGCAAGCTTTTCCCTTTATTTTCCAGAGATTTTGGGGAATGGCGGAGCTTTGGCACAAGCCGTTTTTGATGGGATGGGTGTGTGGTATGCCTTAGCTTGTGTGGTTATTAAAGCCGTACTTGTTTTGCTGACGCTGAAAAATGGTGCCTACGGAGGCACTCTGACACCGTCGTTTTCAATAGGCGCTGTCCTAGGATTTTTGGTAGCAGTGCTGTGTCAATTGGTAGTCCCAGAATTATCACTAACTTCGGCTATGTTAATTGGCTCAAGTATCTTTTTAGCCATTACGATGAATGCTCCGTTAACGGCTGTTGGTTTAGTTGTATCGTTTACGGGACAATCTTTCACAGCTCTTCCAATTTTGCTTCTTGCGGTCATCGTAACCTTTGCTACAAAAACTATTATTGAACATATTGAAAGGAAATACTATGTCAATCCATATCGAAGCCAAACAAGGCGAAATCGCAGATAAAATTTTACTTCCAGGAGATCCGCTCCGTGCCAAATTTATCGCAGAAAACTTTTTAGAAGATGCCGTATGTTTTAATAATGTCCGTGGTATGCTTGGTTTTACAGGGACTTATAAAGGTGAACGTGTCAGTGTTATGGGAACTGGTATGGGAATGCCATCCATCTCTATCTACGCGACTGAATTAATCCAATCTTACGGCGTTAAAAAATTAATCCGTGTTGGAACAGCTGGTTCCCTTAATAAAGATGTTCACGTTCGCGAACTTGTTTTGGCGCAAGCAGCAGCAACAACATCAAGCATGATTAAAAATGAATGGCCACAGTATGATTTTCCACAAATTGCTGATTTTACCTTGCTTGACAAAGCCTACCATATTGCGCAAAATCTAGGAATGACAACTCACGTTGGCAGCGTGTTATCTGTTGACGCTTTTTATTCAGATTTTGCTGAAAACAATGTTAAACTTGGACAACTTGGTGTGAAAGCTGTTGAGATGGAAGCCGCTGCACTTTACTATCTCGCAGCAAAACACGGCGTTCAAGCACTCGGTATCATGACGATTTCTGATAGCCTTGTTGCTGATGAAGACACAACCGCTCAAGAACGTCAAACAACTTTCACAGACATGATGAAAGTCGGTCTTGAAACTCTTATTGCAGATTAATGCAAGAAATATATGAAACGATAGACATCCTTTTGGATGTCTATGCTTATAATCACGCTTGGAAAATAGCAGAGCAGCACAGCGATTTTCCAGCGCAAAGCCGTTATCTTTTAGAAATGTTAAAAGAGCGTAGGGAACTTAACGTTGACTTTGCTTTTTCACATCCAGCAGAAAATCAAGCAATTTTAGCTAATTATGGCGTTTCACTCATTACCAATGCGTATGAGGAAGAGCAATTGGCAAATTATATTATGGATTTGGAAGCTAAGGTGAAAAATGGCAATATTATTGATTTTGTCCGCTCTGTTAGCCCAATTCTGTATAGGCTCTTTTATCGCCTTGCCAAACGCGAAGTTCCAAATTTGGAAAACTATATCCACGATGCTAAAAATAATCAGTATGATACTTGGATTTTTACAAAAATGAAACAGAGCGACTATGCTATTTTTCATAGATACCTTGAGATTCGTCGTGATGGCAAAGTGACTTCAAAAGCTTTAGCAGAACTTTTACAGTACGGACAACTTCCTCAGGAGATTAAACAGTTAATCAGCGAACTTCGCAATTTTGAAAAATCCGTTCGTAATCCCCTAGCCCACCTCATCAAGTCTTTTGATGAAGAAGAACTACACCGAACAACCAATTTCTCATCCCAAGCCTTTCTAGATAAAATTATTGCCCTTGCTACCTATGCAGGTGTCAAATATAACAAAGAAAAATTCTATTTTGACCAAGTTAATGATATTATCAAAAGTGAGTTGAAGAGAAATGGATAGAACATAAAAACTCTTGGACAATGTCTAAGAGTTTTTATGTATCAAATTTAACTTCTTCAAGGAGATACTCAATAAATCGTTCACCCATTTTTGAAAGGTTAGCTTTTTCGTGGCGAATATAGACAATGTCAATCATATCCTCAACATCAAGCGGAATAGAAACAATATTATCACCATTTAAATTACTATTTAAAATACCTGTAGCGATTGTATAACCATCAAGTCCTATCAAGAGATTGAAAAGTGTCGCGCGGTCACTAACGACAATTGATTTCTTATGGGGAATTTGTGAAAAAATTTCTTCAGAGAAGTAGAAAGAATTATGAATCCCTTGATCGTAGCTAAGGTAAGGGAAGTCTTCCAAATCTTCCATAGTTACCAGTTTTTTGCTTGCAAGAGGATTGTTTTTGCTGACAAAGATATGCGGACGCGTTCTAAAAAGGCTTGTATAGGTCAGATGATTATCATCGAACATTTTGGTCAAGACATCGTGGTTATAACTATTCAAAAATAAAACGCCGATTTCTGAACGAAAATTCTTAACATCATCAATGATTTCATACGTTCGTGTTTCACGAAGGAAAAGCTCATAACGTGACATGTCCGTTCCTTCTAAAAGTGAAACAAAAGCATTGACAACGAAAGCATAGTGCTGTGAAGACACGCTAAACAGTTCTCGGTTTGTATTTTTGCTCTTATAACGTTCCTCTAAAAGAGCCGTTTGTTCTAAAATTTGGCGAGCATAAGAAAGAAACTCAACGCCATCCTTAGTCAAGGTAATGCCTTTTGGGTTACGAATAAAAATTTCAATCCCCATTTCACGCTCCAAATCTCGTACAGCATTTGAAAGGCTTGGTTGAGTGATAAAAAGCTGCTTAGCAGCTTCGTTCATGCTCCCTGTTTCTACTATTTTAACGATATAGTGTAATTGTTGTATTCTCATAAACTTAGTTTAGCCTAAAAATGATTTTCCCGCAAGTAGGTACCAGTCTTTTATAAAGAAAACGATTAAAAAACGAACATTAGTCGTTTTGTAACATCATTACAAAACGAAGGTAAAAATACAACATTTTGATTATTAATTTCTTTTCTTTAACAAAGCGCCTATATTGTTTGAAATAAAGCAATGAAACCGTTTGTAAACATATAGTTTTATAATAATACCGAATTGCAAAAGCATGACAAAAGTGTTAAAATAGGAACGTTAGTAATCCTTATAGAGAGTGGAGATTTATAATGCCTACACATTCACGTCATCAAAGACAGCATAAAAATTCACGTTCATATTCCCGTCTTGATACTAAGACGATAGTGAATAGTGTTCTGCTAGTCTTGTATGCTTTACTGGCAGGAATTGCGACTTTTCTGATGTATTCGCATAACATTCTTGCTTTCCGACACTTCAACATTATTTATACTGCTTTGTTAGTGGTTGTTCTTGTCGTATCATTGGTATTGATAATTCGGAAAAAAGGTAAATTAGTTGTTACTGTCCTTTTGGTCATTTTCTCGATTGTCGCAGCTGTTTCGCTTTTTGCATTTAAATCATTAATTGATGTAGCAGGCGATCTGAATGAAACAGCTTCATATTCAGAAATTGAAATGAGTGTTGTAGTACCGGCGAATAGTTCTATTTCAGATGTGACAGAATTATCAAGTGTTCAGGCGCCGACTGGAGCTGATGGAAGTAATATCGATGCCTTACTGTCACAAATCAAATCAGATAAAGGTGTTAATTTAACAACGGATACAGTTGATTCTTATCAAGCAGCCTATGAAAATCTCATTAATGGTAGTAGTCAAGCAATGGTTCTAAATAGCGCTTATTCAAGCCTGTTAGAATTATCTTATGATAATTATGAATCAAATTTAAAGACCATTTATACCTATAAAGTTAAGAAGAATATTTCAAATGATGCCTCATCATCAAATAAAAATGTCTTTAATATCTATATCAGTGGTATTGATACTTATGGTTCAATCTCAACAGTTTCTCGTTCAGATGTTAATATTATCTTGACAGTTAATATGGATACTCATAAGATTTTAATGACATCAACACCACGTGACTCTTATGTTCAAATACCTGATGGTGGTGCTAATCAATATGATAAATTGACTCATGCTGGTATCTACGGTGTTGAAACTTCTGAAAAGACACTAGAAAATCTTTACGGCATTGATATTGATTACTATGCTCGTATCAATTTCACTTCATTCTTGAATTTAATTGATGCGATTGGTGGTGTAACAGTCTACAATGATCAAGCCTTTACAAGCCTTCACGGTAATTATGATTTTGAAGTAGGAAATATAACACTTAATTCAGATGAAGCACTAGGTTTTGTTCGTGAACGTTATAGTCTTGATAATGGTGACTATGATCGTGGTAAAAATCAATTAAAAGTTATTCAAGCCATAATTAACAAGCTAACTTCGTTTAGTTCAATTTCGAATTATTCATCAATTATGTCTACTCTGCAGGATTCTGTTCAAACAGATATGCCATTGGATACAATGATGGATCTTGCAAATACGCAGCTTGATTCAGGTAAGAAATTCACAATCACATCACAAGAAGTAACTGGTACAGGTTCAACAGGAGAATTGACTTCATATGCCATGCCAACTGCAAGTCTTTATATGATTCAGTTGGATGATGCTAGTGTAGCAAGTGCATCACAAGCCATTAAAGATGTTATGGAAGGAAAATAAATGATTGATATTCATTCGCATATCGTTTTTGATGTAGATGACGGTCCAAAAACAATAGACGAAAGTTTGGATTTGATTGGTGAAAGTTATCGTCAAGGTGTTCGTAAGATTGTTTCGACTTCTCATCGGCGTAAAGGTATGTTTGAAACACCAGAAGATAAGATTTTTGCTAATTTCAGTCAGGTCAAAGAAGTTGCGGAAGCCAAATACGAAGGCTTAGAGATTTTGTATGGTGGTGAACTTTACTATAGTAGTGATATTCTTGAAAAGCTAGAGCGTGGTCAGGTTCCCAAAATGAATAATACACGTTTTGCATTGATTGAGTTTAGTATGACCACACCATGGAAAGACATCCATACAGCACTTAGCAATGTGATCATGCTTGGAATTACACCAGTTGTTGCTCATATCGAACGTTATAATGCGCTTGAGTTTAATGAAGAACGTGTGAGGGAATTGATTAACATGGGGTGTTACACGCAAATCAATAGCTCACATGTTCTCAAACCAAAATTATTTGGCGATAAATACCGTCAGTTTAAAAAACGAGCACGTTATTTCTTGGAAAAAAATCTTGTTCATTGTGTGGCAAGTGATATGCATAATCTTGGTCCAAGACCACCATTTATGGATGAGGCTAGAGAAATCATTACGAAAGATTTTGGCACTAAGCGAGCTTACGCTCTTTTTGAGGGCAATCCTCAAACCTTATTAGAAAATAAAGATTTATAGGAGTTAATATGAATTCAAATGATCAGGCGAGTATTGAGATTGATGTATTCTACTTGCTAAGAAAACTTTGGAGTAAGAAATTTTTTATCATTTTCATTGCTTTAGTTGTAGGAACAGTTGCTTTACTTGGTAGTATTTTTCTGATAAAGCCTAAGTACACGTCAACAACTCGTATTTATGTTGTTAGCAAAACTGCTGATAATATTACCAGTCAAGATTTACAAGCTGGTTCTTATCTTGTTAACGATTACAAAGAAGTGATCACGTCAAGTGAGGTGTTATCTTCTGTTATTGATCAACAAAAACTGGCTCTTTCAACCAGTGAGTTGTCAGATATGATTACAGTTGATATCCCAACAGATACACGTGTCATTTCAATTTCTGTGGAAGATACGGATGCCCAAGAAGCCGCCGATATTGCTAACGCTGTCCGTGAAATTGCTGCTGAAAAGATTAAAGCTGTTACAAAAGTAGATGACGTGACAACCTTAGAAGCTGCAGCTACGCCTAAACATCCTTCATCTCCTAACGTTAAGAAAAATCTTGCTTTAGGGATACTTGTTGGTGGGGCTCTAGCTGTTATTGTTATTCTTGTAGTTGAAGTGCTTGATGATCGTGTCCGTCGTCCAGAAGATATCGAAGAAGTGCTTGGCATGACTCTTCTAGGAGTTGTACCAGATATTGATAAAATGTAAGGAGAAAGATTGTAATGCCACAATTAGAATTAGTGAGAGCTAAAGCTCAAATGGTTAAATCTATGGAAGAATATTACAATTCTATCCGTACCAATGTTCAGTTTAGTGGACGTGATTTAAAAGTGATTACGCTAACGTCTGCTCAGGCAGGTGAAGGCAAATCGACCACATCGGTTAATCTTGCTATCTCATTTGCGCGTGCAGGTTTTCGCACTCTTTTGATTGATGCGGATACACGCAATTCAGTTATGTCAGGTACATTTAAGTCTAATGAACGTTATCAAGGCTTGACAAGTTTCTTGTCTGGAAATGCAGAACTGTCAGATGTTATTTGTGATACAACAATTGATAATTTAATGATTATTCCTGCTGGGCAAGTCCCACCAAACCCCACATCATTGATTCAAAACGATAATTTTAAGGCAATGATTGAAACTGTGCGTGGTCTTTACGATTATGTGATTATTGATACACCCCCTCTTGGCTTGGTTATTGATGCAGCTATCTTAGCGCATTACTCAGATGCTAGTCTAGTTGTGGCAAAAGCAGGAGTTGATAAACGCCGTACCATTACGAAACTAAAAGAACAACTAGAACAAAGTGGCTCTATTTTCCTTGGTGTTATTTTAAATAAATATGATATTCACTTAGATAATTATGGGGCATATGGTAGTTATGGCGGTTATGGTGCTTATGGTAGTTACGGAAAAGGTAAAGAAAAAACCAAAACTGGTAGAGTTAAACGAAAAAAATAATTGATATCTTTACCTTAGAATAGGAAACAGGAAGTTATATGTATAGCGAAGATTCGAAAAAGAAAGTATACTACCTTTCGTCGGATATTATAGCTTTAGTGGTAAGTTATTTCATCTTAGCACAATTTTATCCTTATCATCTTTTCGATAGTAAGTTCTTTGCAGTTGTTTTTGGAATTTTAATCGTGATTGTCAGTATTTTGAGTGATGAGTACTCTACAATCACTAATCGTGGTTATTTAAAAGAATTGAAAGCATCTGTGATTTATGGTATGAAAGTTTTAGTTTTATTTACTTTTGTACTGATACTTGGAAAAATTCGTTTTATCCATGACATTTCACAGATGTCTTATTTCTTCTTAGGGCAAATTTTTATTTTAGTAAGTCTTTTGGTCTTCATTGGACGTATTTTAGTTAAGAATTTTTTCACAAGTCATACAATGGATATTAAACAGGTATTGTTTGTCACGGATTTTACGAATGGTAAAGAAGTCATTAAAGAACTTAATAATTCCAATTACCATATAGCTGCTTATATCAGTCGTCGTGATAATCCAAAAATTTCACAACCGATTTTAAAAAGTACTAAAGAAATTAGGGATTTCGTGGCAACTCACCAAGTTGATGAGATATTTGTCGCTAAAAATCATCAAGATGATTTTATAGAATTTGCACATTGCTTAAAATTGTTAGGAATTCCAACGACAGTAGCTGTTGGGAATTATTCAGACTTCTATGTTGGAAATAGTGTTCTAAAAAAGATTAGTGATATGACCTTCATAACGACAGCATTCAATATTGTAAAATTCCGTCAGGTTGCTTTAAAACGTCTTATGGATATTGCAATGGCTTTAGTTGGCTTAGTGATTACTGGGATTGTAGCTATTATTATTGCACCGATAGTCAAGAAACAATCACCAGGACCACTAATTTTTAAACAAAAACGTGTTGGTAAAAACGGTAAGGTTTTTGAAATTTACAAATTTAGAAGCATGTACACCGATGCTGAAGAACGCAAAAAAGAATTACTAGCGAAAAATGATTTGGATACAAACTTGATGTTTAAAATGGAAGATGACCCTCGTATTTTTCCATTTGGGCACAAGTTGCGGAATTGGTCCATTGATGAGTTACCACAATTTATCAATGTTCTAAAAGGTGAAATGTCTGTTGTGGGTACGCGTCCACCAACGCTTGACGAATATCATCACTATGAGTTACATCATTTCAAACGTTTAACAACCAAACCAGGAATTACTGGCTTATGGCAAGTTAGCGGTCGTAGTGACATTACCGACTTTGAAGAAGTAGTGGCACTTGATATGAAGTATATCCAAAATTGGAGCATTAGTGAAGATATTAAGATTATTGCGAAAACATTTGGAGTTGTATTATCTAAAAAAGGTAGTAGGTAATGGACTATATTCTAAATTTAGGTAAAAACTCAGATGATTAGGATATTTTGGGTAAAAAGGTTAACATAAGGAATATTTTATGAAAATTTGTTTAGTTGGTTCAAGTGGTGGACACTTGACACATTTATATTTATTACAGGATTTTTGGAAGAATCAAGACCGATTTTGGGTCACTTTTGATAAAGACGATGCTAATCAACTCCTAAAAGACGAAAAAATTTTTCACTGTTTCTTTCCTACTAATAGAAATTTGATTAACCTTTGTAAAAATACTTTCTTGGCTTGGAAAATTCTCAAAAAAGAAAAGCCCGATATTATCATTTCATCGGGTGCTGCTGTTGCTGTCCCTTTCTTTTATATTGGTAAATTATTCGGAGCTAAAACAGTATATATTGAAGTTTTTGATAGGATTGATAAACCAACGCTTACAGGTAAATTAGTTTACCCCGTGACGGATAAGTTTTTTGTCCAATGGGAGGAGATGACCAAGGTCTATCCTAAGGCTATTTGTATCGGAAGTATTTTCTAAGGAGGTTTTATGATTTTTCTTACCGTCGGGACTCATGAACAACCCTTTGATCGTCTTATCAAGGCTATTGATGAGTTTGTTGAAGAGGGAGTCATTCAGCAAGAGGTCTTTATGCAAATTGGCTACGCTACCTATTTTCCTAAAAATTGTGAGTGGAAAAAATTCATTTCTCCTCAGGAAATGACTGATTTCATCGAAAAAGCAGATATTGTCATTACTCATGGAGCACCAGCTTCATTCCTACCTGTCGTTACTAGAAAAAAAGTACCTATCGTTGTTCCGAGATTTAAAAAATTTAACGAACACGTCAACAACCACCAGCTAGAGTTCTCTTCTGCCGTTGATCGTAAATTTAACAATATCATTCTTATTGAAGATATCAAACAACTAAAAGAAGCTCTCTTAAACTTTAATACTATTGCTGAAACTAAAAATAGAGATGCTTTTAATAATAATCACCAATTTATGGCTAAATTTACCCAAGAAATTAAGAAATGGTTGTAATATTGTTAGAAAGGAATTAAATGGTTAAAATAGCAGCTGGTATCGTACTGTATAATCCTGATAATATTGAGCGACTTAATCACTGTATTCAGAGTATTTTACCACAAGTTTCGAAAGTATACATTTATGATAATAGTTCGCAAAAATATGATTATTCTTTTACAGAAAATGTTATCTATAAATCTAGAGGAAAAAATCTAGGGATAGCGTTTGCTTTAAATGAATTGATGCAAATGGCTGAAGCAGATGAGGTTGAGTGGTTAATAACATTGGATCAAGATTCTATTGTCCCAGATAATTTAGTCCAACATTATTTAACTACTCTTTATGAAGAAAAAGACAATAATGTAGCGATAATTTGTCCTCAAGTTATTGATAAAAGGCGTAAATACATGCATGTTCAAACTTCTAAAAAGATGGAATATGTTGATGAATGTATTACATCAGCTAGTTGTACGTCTGTAGAGGCTTGGAAAAAAGTAGGTGGTTTTGACAACTGGCTTTTTATTGATTTAGTTGATAATGAATTTTGTAAAAGATTAGTTGTTTCTGATTATAAGATTTTAAGATTAAATTTTTTAGTATTAGATCAAGAATTTGGTAACATCGAACCTAAATCAGAACTTGAACAAAAATTTTGGATTTTTTTAAGCAAAGTGTTTAGAAATCAAAATATTGCGAAATTATCATATAAAAAAAATGTTAGTCCAATGCGAGTTTATTATACTTGTCGAAACATTATTTATGTTAATAAAAAATTAAGAAATTATGAAAAAACAGCTTATTCAAATTATCATTGCAAAGGTTACTTTGGATTTATCATCGCTTTTATTTTGCCAAGTTTTCTTAGAGCTAAAAATAAATGGTTAGTGTTAAAAGAAATTATTAGAGGAACAAAAGATGGTTTAAATTCAGCCATAATAGAATGGCATCCATCAAAAATGGACAAGTAAACTTCCTTATCAAACTATTTACAATTATCTATCCAAATATAAATAAGAGGTTTTTTATAATGACTCACAAAAAACAGGTATTAATTGTCAATACCTCCGGCTTAGGTGTCGGAGGTATAACAAGTCATATGATTAACTATATTTCAAATATTAACACAGAGTATGAATTTACAGTAGTTGCGACTATCTTCCATGAAAAACAGGTTATTGATAATTTGGAATCTTTGGGTTGTCAGATTATCTCTATGGCCAATCGCAAAAAACAATTATTAAAGTATTATAACGAATTGAAGCAACTGATGGCTTCTAAACAGTTTGATATTATTCATGTTCATGGTAATAGCGCTACTATGGTTATCGAATTACAATTAGCAAAAAAAATTGGTATCCCTTCGAGAATCGCTCATTGTCACAATAGTCTATGCTCTCATAAATTCCTACACATGTTGTTAAATCCATTGTTTAAGCAATCTTATACCTTAACTATTGCTTGTTCTCAACAAGCTGGTGATTGGATTTTTGGTCCTAATAATTACACTATTTTAAAAAATGGGATCCAAGCGGCTAACTATCAATATAATGACTCTCAACGTCAACACTATCGTCAATTATTTAACTGTAGTGATGAAACACTATTATTAGGAAACGTTGGAAATTTAGTTGAGCAGAAAAACCAAGAATTTTTAATTCCACTTATTAAGGAACTAAAATCACAAAGAAAAGTTAAATTGATGATTATCGGACAAGGGGATAAGGAAGAACACTTAAAAAGCTTAATCAAGCAAAACAATTTACAAAATGAAGTCAAAATCTTTCCTTATCGAGATGACATTCCAGCTTGTTTACAGGCTTTTGATGCCTTGGTCATGCCTTCGAAATGGGAGGGGCTACCACTCATTTTAATTGAAGCACAAACAGCAGGACTTCCATGTCTGATCTCAGATAAGATTACAAGCGATGCTAGTATCAGTGGAGATTTGTGTACTTACTTACCCTTATCGACAGAACAATGGTTTAAACAATTAACTAATTTTAAATCAAATGAAAACAGACAGCTATATGCTTCAAAAACAAAAGAAGCTGGTTTTGACATGGAAGGCTGTATCAATCAATTAAGGAGCATATATGGTTGATAGAGAGAAAAATAAAACACGTAAACATTCATTTTACAATCAATTAAATATCATTTTGGTATTTTTATTATTTTCTGTAGAAACATTAGATAATTATGTGCGAGAAGTAGGAGCTAATCTCCCTCATTTAAAGAATATCATATTGATGATTTTATTAGGAGTTTCTTTCATTCAATTTTTTTCTATTAGGAAGCAAAATAAAGAAAGAATTTTACTAAAAGAACAATTATCTGATAATTTAAAAATCTGTGTTACCTTTGCTGCCTTATCCATCTATTTTATCGTTAAAAATCAAGGTTTTTATATCGAAACAGTCTTAGGTTTAGTCAAATTGTTTTTACCAGTATTTATTGCCTATATCATGCTTAACACTTTAAGTCAGCGTCAAATCTATGATATCATGCAATTTTATTTGATTTTATCGATCATCTTTTACATATTTACCATTGGTATTCAAAATTTTACAGTTGAAAATATTGCAAGTGTCAATTTTTTAGATTCGTATTCACCATTTGAATCAACTTTCTTTTCACCGTCAGCCTTTGCTCTCTTTTTCTACTTTACTTACAATAATAAAAGAATCTGGCCAATTTTATTATCTGTGCTCTTTGTTTTTTTTACATTTAAACGCTTTATGATTGTTATTGTGTTTTTCACTTTAGTAGTTAATAGTTTTATTAATGATAATCGTAAAATACCAGTTTGGGTAGCTCGTTTACTAAGCATAGCTTTTATCTTAGGTACTTGGTTCTATATGCTCGTTATGGAAGGCTATTTGGATAACTTTTTAGAGAAGTATATTGGGATGGACATGAACCAGTTTACTATGGGGAGAGGATGGCTCTTACAAAACTTACAATACCATTTTACTAGCTATGGTTTTGGTTCTGCCAATATACAGGCACGCTCTATTGAAATGGATTTGCCAATGTTTTATATGGAAATGGGAATTATTGCAGTTGCTGTTTTTGTCATTTGTCTATATAGAATGGCTGATAATCGTATCTTTAATGTCTATTTTGTTTCTGCTGTACTTGTAGAGCTACTAACCTCTCACTTCTATGACATAACCTTTTTCTGGATTATCTTTTACTTGACAATAGGTAATAGTTTGCCAAGTCAACGAGAGTTAGCTAGTAAAAAACGTATAGTATTAAAATTTAGGTAGTAAAGGGAGTTTTTTTATGAAACAGTTTGTTATCAATCTTTTGAGACTATTAATTAATATAGTATATTTACTACCAGTAGATAAAAAATTAATTTCAATTGTTTCTTTTCATGGTGATGCTTATAGTTGCAGTCCAAAGTATATTACAGAATATCTAATTAAACATTATCCTGACTATAAGATTGTTTGGGCTTTTAAGCAGCCGGAGCAGTTTATTGGTCAAATTCCGCCTGAAATAGAGGTTGTAAAATATAAATCTATTAAATACATTATTAAGACAGTGAGAGCTAAAGTTCGTATTAATAATGCAGAAGAGTGGATACTACTAAAAGCTCGTCCTAACCAATTAGTCATTAATACCTGGCATGGTGGAGGTGTCTACAAAAAGGTAGGAAGAGCTTCAACTTTAGTTAATGAAAATCTATCGACTATGGATTACTATAACATCTCCAATCTATTTTTATCTGCATCTAAGGCTAATTCTGAATTAATGTATAGAGAATCTTTTTTATATAATGGTTCAATTATGGAGTATGGTTTACCTAGAAATGATATACTTGTCAATTTAACTCCAGAAATGACTACTTTTTATAAAAACAAATACACTAAGGATCTTCATAAAAAAATTATTTTATATGCTCCAACCTTTAGAGAAGGTGATAATGTTATGAGTGAAAAGTTAAATATGAAGTCTTTAATCAGTGCCTTAGAAGAAAAATTTGGTGGAGAGTGGGTAATTTGGATAAGGGGGCATCTAGCTACCATAGCAGATAATAAATTATCTGATTTTGCTACTGAGAACTGTGTGGATGTTTCTAATGTTAATGATATGCAGGAGTTGTTATGTGCTGCAGATGTTTTAATAACAGATTATTCATCATGTATGTGGGACTTCTCATTGACTAATAAACCGATTTTTTTATATGTTCCTGACTTAGAACATTATCAAAATTGTGAACGTGGTTTCTACTATCCAATTGAAGAATGGGGATTTTCTTATGCCACTACTAACTCTGAGTTGATGAATCATATTGCAAATTATAACCAAGAACAATATATCAATGCTATACGGAAACATCATCAAACCATGACTAGTTTTGAAACTGGTCATGCTACTGAAAGTATTGTTGACTATATCGTTCAACACACAAGTATATAATTGGAGGTGATATTTTTGAAGCACTCTAAAAAATTACAACAATATTTTCAAATATTAGGAATGAAAAATGGAATGTATAAACTTTTTTGCTCGACATTTCCTATTTTTGATATAAAAGATAGTCGCTACAGAACCTTATTGTGGCAAAAAAAATGTGTTAAAAAATTAAAATCATATGCTAAGCAAAAACATGCCTACGATATTGTGCCAATCCAACAAAACCTTTCTAAAAAAATTATTTGGGTATTATGGTTGCAAGGTGAAAACAACATGCCTCCTGTTGTACAAAAATGTTACGATAGTCTCAAAACGTATGCTGGTGACTATGAGGTCATTCTCCTAAGTGAGGATAACCTGACTAATTATATTCAATTACCAGACTACATTAATGATAAATATAAAGCTAAAAAAATTCCAGTAGCTCTTTATTCAGATTTGATTCGATTGGAATTATTAGTCACATATGGAGGTATTTGGATAGATTCAACTGTTCTTTTAACTGATTATATCCGTGAAACCATTTTATCTTCAGATATCTTTTTTTATCAAGCTTCTCAGTTAGAATATTCAATAACTAAAATTTCTAATTGGTTTATCTCTGTCAAAGAAAGCAATAATTATGCTATTCGTCAAATTAGAGATGCTTTATTCTATTATTGGGAGTTAAATGATAGACCTGTCAATAACTTTATTTTCCATCTCATGATAACAGCTCTGTATGAAACAGATCAAAAATTTAAGACAATCTTTGATAATATACCCTACCTATGTAATATGAATCCTCATGTCATGTATTTTTCATTATCTAAAGAATATTCTTCTAATCTTTGGAGTATGATAACAGATAGTTCAGAAGTCCACAAATTAAGTTGGAAATTATGTGAGCATTATCCTAAAAACAGTCTATATTATCGTTTATTAAAGGGAGAGTAAATGAAACTTAAGAGTGTTAAATTAAATTTTATTTATCTGTCTTTATATAAAATGTTGGAGCTATTGTTACCTTTAGTAACTTCTCCTTTACTATCAAGACGGTTAGGGGCTGAGGCTCTAGGGATCTATTCATATACTTATTCTATTGTTAGCCTTTTTGTTGTTATTGCTGAATTAGGCTTTTATCGATATGGATTGAGAGAAATCGCTAAAGTTCGTGATAATCAGAAACAATTAAATCAGACCTATTCTAATATCTTTTTTACTCATATTATCAATGCCTTAGTTGTCCTTTCCTTATTTATCTTTTCAGTATTTTGTTTCTACCAAACATCTGATAAGAAGTTTTTACTGATTCAAGGAATTTTAATCTTTAATAATCTAATTGATAATTCTTTTTTATATATTGGTTTAGAAAATATTAAACCAATTGCTATACGAGATGGTATGACTAAATTAATTGCTTTTGCCTTAATTATATTATTAATTAAAAGTCCTGATGATTTGATGGTTTATATCACATTGATGGCTCTATCAGCAACAATTAGTAAATTAATATCATTACTATATTCTCGTAAATTTGTCACATTTATTAAACCAGAAATTAAAGTCTGTATGACCATCTATCGACCGATGTTATTATTGATGATCCCTGCATTAGCTTCTGTTATTTACCAATCTATGGATAAAATCATGATTGGTTGGTTTTATAACGAAACGCATGTCGGTTACTATGACTGTGCCAGCAAAGCCTTAATTCCTAGAAATATTATAACAGCTTTAGGAACTGTCTTGTGTCCAAGTATTGCTAATCTTTATGCAAGTAATCAAAAAGAAATCGCCAAGCAAAAAATAACCTATTCTTTTACGGTTTCGATGATCATGGCACTTTCATTTATGTTTGGAATATCAGCAATTGCTCAAGATTTTGCTCCGTGGTTTTGGGGGAAATCGTTCGCAACTTGTTCTCCTATGCTCATAGGCTTATCCATTAGTATACCTATTTGGACTATTGGTGAAGTTATTAGAAATCAATTCTTGCTTCCAACAGGACGAGATAAGGAGTATACTTGGGTTTTTGTAGCTGGGGTGGTAACTAATGCTATTGTTAATAGTATTTTGATTCCACAATATGGAGCGATGGGAGCTATTCTTGCTACAACTGTTGCTGAAATCGAAATGAGTCTGATCCAATTGTATTTAGTGAGAAAAGATCTCCCATTAGTGAAACAATTATTAACATTATGGCCCTATTTATTAGCAGGAATGTTTATGTTATTAACAGTACAACTAGTACATGCCATGTCTATTAATTTTTACACCGTTAAAATTTTATTAGAAATTTTATCTGGCTTCCTATCTTTCGTTATTTTTACTTTGATTTTAGAAAAGTTAAGCCAAACGAAAATTATTACTGAACTATTAGGCAATATAGTATATAAATATCTAAAAAATGTAAAAAGGAGATAATATGAATAATAGAAAGAATAAGATTGCTATAGTAGGAGTATGGTATGGCAATCATAATCCAGATTATTTTGATTTTTGGCTAAAAAGTGCTAGTTTTAATGACAAAATTGATTTTTACATCATAGGTGAAATCAACGGTAAAACTCAATTACCAGATAATGTTTTTTATGTTCCGATGGCCTTATCAGAAATTGAGGCAAGGATTCAAGAAAAAATTAATCTCAAAGTCAAAGTTAAGCGACCATATAAATTATGTGATTTTAGACCCGCCTATGGATTGATATTTGCAGATATTTTAATCGGTTATGATTACTGGGGACATTGTGATTTTGATTTAATTTGGGGAAATTTACAAAAAATCTTAGAAGATTATCACTACAGCCAATATGATGTATTTTTGAATCGTGGCCATCTAACTCTTTACCGTAATAATGAATCGATTAATCAACTATTTATGAAACAAGGAGATATTTGTGGTGGTTATCGTTCAGTCTTTCAGTCTCCTATAAACTGGGGATTTGATGAAACTCAAGGAATGAATAAAATTATTGCTAAAAATAAAATATCCTCTTTCACAGAAAATGTATGTGCTGATATTGATTTTCGAAAAGAACGATTTTGTCATGCCGCTGAAACTAATTCACTAACTAAAAATTATGACTACCAAGCTTTTTATTGGGAGAATGGTAAAGTAATAAAAGTCTATATAGATGATAATCATGAGATAGCAACTATTGACTATCCCTATATCCATCTTCAACGTCGTAAAAATATGGTTCAGCAGGATTTTCAATTTAATAAGCGCATATGGATTACTAATCATGGTTTCTACAATGATGATAGCAAAGAAATAACAAAGGAAAATATTAAATTAGCAAATTCTTTTCATAGTAAGGAAAAAGAACTTGCTGAAGAGGAACAATTTTCTAAAAAACATTGGAAATTAAAGGTAAGAAAATTATTAACAACGACAACTCTAGGTAGAGAAATTATTAAATTATACTATTTTTTAAAAGCTAGTAATTAGCAATATATTAATCTATTTAACAAAAATAGCTCGAATCTCATTAAAGAAAGAAAGAAAATGAAAAGTAATTATCTTAAGATAGGTAAGGGCCTCATTAATACTATTGAGACTACCTTAGAACATAATAATTTTTTTGGTAAATTTTTATACGTAGCTGATCCTATCGTCGATAAATTATATGGTGACTTAGTTAAACAACAACTTACAAATAAAGGTAAAGTAAAAGTTGAAATTGTAGAGCATAATACAATCTCTTATGCTATGAGCATTGCTGAACGTTGTATTGCTACAGATATTGATTGTATTATTGGACTGGGTGGTGGAACAACCTTAGATGTTTGCAAATACGCATCATATATCTCTAAAACTCCATATTTATCTATACCAACAACAGCTTCTAATGATGGATTGGTATCTCCTATAGCTGTTTTAAAGAGAGAAGATGATCTACCTAAGAGTCTAGGAGCTAAAATACCAACTATGACTATTATTGATACTGAAATTATTGCTGCTGGACCTTTGCAAAATATCAAAGCAGGGATTGGTGACACCATTTCTAACAAAATGGCATTGAAGGATTGGGATTTTGCGGTTAGCAAAGGAAAAGACTCTATGAATACCTATGCTTATCTGATGTCAAAAAATTCTTTGGATGTTTTAATGAACACTTCTCACCAGACTATATGCCCAGAGTTTATTGAGGTTTTAGTTAACTCTTTAGTTTTGTCAGGTATTGCTATGGATTTTGCTGGTACTAGTAGACCTGTTAGTGGCTCAGAACACTGTTTTTCACACGCTTTAGATTTCTACAGTGATACTAAAAATTTACATGGTATTCAAGTAGCTTTGGGAACAATATCGATGTTGAAATTAATTAATGAGCCTTATGATGATGTTTTGGCATATTTAAAAAAATTTGATGTTAATGTTAATCCTATTCATCTTGGAATTACAGAAAATGTTTTTATTAAATGCATGCAATATGCTTCTTCAATGCGAAAAGGTCGATACACTTATCTTGATGATATCGATTTAAATGAAGAAAGATTAAAACACTTATATCATGAATTAGTGGAGGAATTATAATATGAAAGCTTTAATTTTAGCAGCTGGTTTGGGATCAAGATTGGCTCCAATTACTGATACTTGTCCTAAGTCAATGGTTCCAGTTAATGGTCAACCTATTTTGTTTAAACAAATTGAAAACCTATATGAAAATGGGATTACTGATATTACTATCGTATCAGGTTATTTAGGTCAATTACTAAAAGAAAGAGTCCTAGAAAAGTATCCAAATATCACACTTATCCATAGTGCTAATTACGAAACAACTAACAATATGTATTCGGCCTATCTGGCTAAAGATGTGATGTCAGATAGTGAATTTTTGATGATGAATGCGGATGTTTTTTATGACGCATCGGTGATTAAATATTTACTAGAATGCAACTATCAAAATGCAATTGTGACTGATATTGGTAATTATATGGAAGAATCAATGAAAGTTGTTGAGCAACAAGGCCGCTTAATTGCTATTTCAAAAACAATTTCCCAAGAGGAAGCCTTGGGAGCTTCTATTGATGTTTATAAGTTTTCAAAAGAAGCTGGACAAGAGTTTTTCAAAGTTTGTCAAGATTACATTGAGACAAAAGGTGAATTAAAACTATGGAGTGAAGTTGCTTTAAACGCGATTCTAGCAACCGTTCCGTTTAAAGCATGCCCTCTACAAGGTCGCTGGTTAGAAATTGACAATCACGATGATTTAGCTGCAGCAGAAAAACTTTTCGCTGACTTATAAAGAAAGGAAAAGTTATGAAGGATATCTTTGGTAAAGATTTACACGATCTGTTGAATAAAAAATTATTCCTATTTGACATGGATGGTACAATCTATGAAGATTCGCATGTTTATCAAGGAACACTCGAATTATTAGATTATATTGATACTAGGGGTGGTAAATATATGTTTATCACTAATAATTCATCAAGTTCTGTTAAGGACTATATTGGTAAATTAGAGCAACTAGGAATTTCTACTGATGATGGTCATTTTCTAACAGCTTCACAGGCAACGATTCTTTATCTCCAACAAAACTATCCTAATAAAAAAGTGTACGCATTAGGAACACAATCATTTTTAGGGGAATTACAACGTTCAGGCATTATGTTAACATCACATGATCAAGCTGAACTACTATTAGTTGGATTTGATAAAGAATTGACTTATGAAAAGTGGGCTAATGCTTGCCAACTCCTCTTTACTAAAAAAGTACCATTTATCGCCACTAATCCAGACTTATCTTGTCCAACATCATTTGGATTTATTCCCGATTGTGGTTCTATCTGCCAGATTCTAGAAAATATTACAAATCAAAAAGCAACCTATATTGGTAAACCCAAAGATACCATGGTTAAGTTAGCTCTCCAAAATAGTGGGTTCACAGCAGAAGATACCTTAGTTATTGGTGATAGATTGTATACAGATATTGCTTGTGGAAACAATGCTGGTGTATCAACCCTATGCGTCTTAACTGGAGAGGCTAATATAGCCTCTATTCAGGAATCTGATATCAAACCAACATATACCCTAACTAGCGTTTTAGAACTGTATAAAACACTAAAAGAAGAGCCTTAAGGCGATAATCTCATATCAGGATATAAAAACTCTCTGCTTGAAAAAGTATTTTGGCTCTTTGTCAACTGTAGTGGGTGGCAAAGTTAAACTCTAGCGAGAACAAATGATGTTCTTGCTTTTTTGATATTCAAAATGAAGTAAATGTGTTTTTTAAAGTCGTCAAAGTTCCTGTAACCAAAACGTTGTGTTTGATGAGTTTGTTAGTAGCTTCTAGTTTGGTGTCCGAATAGTGAAGTTATCAGATGAATAAGAGTTTGAAATATGACATTCCAAACTCTTATTTTGCTCTCTTTATTCTGAAAAAATATTAGTTAATGTCTCAAAAGTTGGTGTTTTAAGAAGTAGATCTTGTTTGTCTTTTGAACCGATAAAATCAAGCATTTGTTCATAAATCGTTTGAATTTTTTCGGTATCTTCGGATTTCACAGCAAATAAGAAGATAAATTTTATTGATTGATGTTTATCCCAATTAATCCCCTTGGGATTAATGACGGTAAAGATACAACTTTTTAAGACACTATCTCCAATAGGGTGAGGTAGTGCAATGTTATCACCTATGATAGTTGAAGAAATTTTTTCTCTTTCATAAATATCATTTAAGAAATCATCGCTAACGTATCCTTGCTTTTTTAGTATCGTATTTAATGTAAACAATATATCATCCTTTGACATTTTTTTGTTGAAATATAGAAATCTTTCTTTAGAAAATAGGTTACCATCATTTTGTTTTTTTTCTAAAGTTTTAAGAAATTGATTAATTTTAGTCATTGAATAGTCTAAATTATTGATATTGATATAAATAAGATTATCTGCTAAAGTTTGATTTGGAATTGTTGAGATAACGAGATCAAAATTGTGATAGTGTTGTTCTCGATTAAAATTCGAATACGAAAATTTGGAGATTTTAGAAAATGTATTTGGCAACAGTCGTCGTATTTTAGATTCAATAATAGAACTAAAAGTCTTGCCGCTTCCACAGATAATTGCTAATGATAGTTCGTGGTTATTGGATTCCATATTTCGTTCAATGGCATTAGCTAAATGGAGAGCAATGTAGGATATTTCATCCTCTGAAAAATGTATATTATACTGTTTGACAACTTCTTGACAGCAAGCCACGGATAATTCAAAGGCGTAAGGAAAATTATTTTTGATTGTATCTAGTATAGGATTAGAACGCTTGCCTTCTATGGTTTGGATGCTCAAAAAGAGTTTTATATGTTCAAGGAGATTAGTTTTTAATTTACAATCTGTTAGCCAATCAGCATTGGTTAATTCTGAAAGAATATCATAGATGGTGATTGTAATTTTTTCTGCAAGTTCTTGATTATTTGAAATAGTGTGATCGTCGATATAGTTTGGGAAATTTTCTGCAATTAGAAATTGAAAGTAATTCTTTTCAAAAAATGTTATGTGAATTTGAAATTGATTTTCTAAATCGGTTATAAATTTTTCAACAATTTCATTAATTGTTGTGTTTAACTGTATGTGTTGCTTAAATTGTTGAATATTATTATTGGATTTTATTCGACTAATGGCTAAAAAAATACCAGTGAATAAGTTTCGGTAAAAATAATCGGAATCTGTTTTTATACTATCTTTAAAGTACTTATTGAAAATAGTAGAGAATGTATCGTAATTAATGTTGTTACAAAAATCTTTTTCAATAGTTGATTTTGCTGTGATGTAGTTTGAAAAGTCTTCTTTAAATATTAAATCAATTATAGCTTTTCGTTTATCTTGTTCGAGTCCATTAACGATATAACCAAGATTACTTTTATTAACGAGTTTCAGATTATAGGAAGAAAAGTGATTCTTTAAGGTACGAAAATCACTATAAAGGGTATTTTGGCTGATAAAAAGAATAGACTGCAAATAGTCTTGAGTAATGTAATTATCAGTAGTAAGAAATTTCCGTAAAAGATATTTAAGCCTTGAATCAGATGAAGTGAATAAAAAAGTACCACTGTCTTGGTTTGTCCAAAATTTATCAAATTTTTCTTTATCTATATAGTTGATAACATATCCCTTTTTTCGAATTAAAGTAATAGTTGCTCCATTCTCAGTGATATAGTCATTAATTGTATGGATATCAGAACGGATAGTTCTATCTGAAACACCACAAAACGAACTTAATTCATTAATATGAATGGGTTCGTTTTTTTGTATTAGTAGATTTAATATATTATCTAATCTTTGGAAGTCAAATATACTCATACCTTCTTCTCCTTATATCATCTTTATTTTAGCACAAAACAAATGAATGATTTTTTACTATTTTTCCAAAAAGAAGTTGAAATAGATAAAAATAATTTTTTCCATTTTTCCAGAAATAATTGGAAAAAGCAATTAGTGACAGCGCTGTCAACGAATGATATGATATAGCTGTAAACGAAAAGAGGTGTTTGAAATGAAATTTGACAAAGAAAATATTCTTTTGAATGTTAATGTCAAAGACAAGAAAGACTTATTTGCCTATATTGCAAGATATGCAAAAAAGAAGCGGATTATTGATGATGAGCAATTATTGATTAAAGCATTTACTAATAGAGAATCAGAAGTTTCGACAGGTTTACAGAACTCATTTGCTATTCCTCACGCTAAAGCAGATTGCATAATGAAGCCCACTGTTCTTTATTTGAAATTACTTCATCCAATTGAGTGGGAGACTTTTGATGACAAACCGGTCCAAAATATTTTTGCATTATTAGTTCCAACTAAACATGAAGGAACTTTACATTTGGAAATGATTAGCAGAATTGCAACTTCTCTTTTGGATGATGAATTTATTATGATAGTTAAGAAGTCATCAAATATAGATGAACTAGAAAAAACAATCATTAGTGCAATGAAGGGAGATAATTAATATGAAAATTGTCGGAATTACATCATGCCCAGCAGGGCTAGCTCACACTCCTATGGCAGCAAAAGCTTTAGAAAAAGCTGGACCTAAGCTAGGTCATACCGTTAGAATTGAACAACAAGGTTCAATGGGGCAAATCAACAAATTAACACCACAGGAAATTGCTGATGCAGATTTTGTTTTACTTGCTACGGATCAAAAAATTGTAGGTGAAGAGCGTTTTGAAGGGAAGAAAAAAATTCGAGTGAATATCTCAACATGCATTAAAGCACCTGAAGCAGTATTGAAAAAATGCATTCAAGCGGTTAGTTAGTAATAAAATGAAGGAGGAGTTAAGATGAAAAAATTTTTAAACGATGCCAAAGGGCATCTGATGACTGGTATTAGTTATGCTTTACCATTGATTATAGGAGCGTCTTTGGTTATCGCGGTACCTAAGTTAATCGGTTTAGCAATGGGACATACCAGTTTAGATGGTTTTGCTGAAACTAATGGTTTTGAACACTACCTTTATTTGACAGAACAAGTTGGATGGATAGGCATTGGTCTATTAAATACAGTATTAGCAGGTTTTATTGCATATTCTATTGGCGATAAAGCTGCAATTGGTGCAGGTTTAATAGGTGGTACTCTTGCATCTAATTCAAATGCTGGTTTTCTTGGGGCTATGGTAGCTGGATTTGTTGCTGGCTATATGGTAGTTTGTGCTAAGAAGACGGTTAAGGTTCCTGAAAAATACAGTAGTGTTTTACCATTGATTGTTTTTCCGTTCTTTGCAACTTTTGCGGTAGCTATAGTCATGGGAGTCATTCTTGCAGGTCCACTTAGTTGGATTAATACAAGTTTAGTCGCTTGGATTAAAGCGATGATTGAAAATGATGTTAATAAAGTACTTCTTGCCATGATAATGGGGGCTATGATTGGTACAGATTTAGGTGGTCCTATTAATAAAGCTGCTTGGATGGCTGGAAATGTTCTTCTTGCAGAAGGAATTTATTTGCCAGCAATTATTGTAAATGTTGCAATTTGTGCAGTTCCTCTTGGATATGCATTTGCTTCATTGTTCCATAAAGATAAATTAAGTGATGAACTTAGAGATGCTTCACGTAATAATTGGGTTATGGGATTTATTGGAATCACAGAAGGTGCCATTCCATTTACAATGGTTAGCCTCAAACTTGTTCCTATTAATATGATTGGCGGTGCAATTGCATCTGGATTAGGAATTTTATTTGGAATGTATGCTAAAATGCCTCCTGTTGGTGGAATTTATGGATTTATTACAGTTGGGAATGGTTGGGCTTATCTCGTGGGGATGTTTATAGGTGCAGCTTTCATTGGATTTGTTGCTCCGTTGATTGTCAACTTTAAAGATTCTGATGATGTTGAAGATGTTGATATAGACGACATTGAAATTAGCTTTGAATAATATTATAGGGCACATATATGTGCTCTTTATTTCTAGAAAGTAGAGAATAATATGAAGAAAACAGTACATGTAGTTCCACATTCTCATTGGGATAGAGAATGGTATTTTACAACAAGTCGTTCAAAAATTTATTTAATGAATAACTTAAAAAGAGTTATTTCATTATTACAGGAAGATAATGGATATAACCGTTATACCCTAGATGGTCAAGTTTCCTTATTAGATGATTACTTGGCTTGGTGCCCTGAAGATAAAGAAGTTATCAGGGAGTTAGTACAGGAGGGAAAATTGATTATTGGTCCATGGTACACACAAACGGATCAGATGGTTATTTCTGGTGAAAGTATTGTTCGAAATTTACTTTATGGTATAAATATATCGAAAAAATTTGGAAAGCATATGAATGTAGGCTATGTTCCAGATTCGTTTGGGCAATCTGCTGCTATGCCACAGATTTATAAAGAATTTGGCATTGATGATACCTTATTTTGGCGTGGCGTTAGTGATGAGGATACTCATAAAACTGAGTTTAAATGGCGAGGAGAGGATGGTTCAACAGTAAATGCTTATCAGATTCAAGCTGGATATTATATCGGTGGGGATATTCCTGAAGAGGCAGAAAATCTTAAAAATTATTTGCATAATGAACCTTTTAAAAGTTTGTGGGAAAGAAGTAGTACGAATCAGGTCCTCTTTCCAAACGGATTTGATCAAGCTCCTGCACGTGAAAATTTAACTGATATTTTAGGTAAAATGCAAAAGTTTTATGCAGGGGAGTATGAATTTAAAATTTCTACTTACTCGGATTATATACGTAAAGTTAAAGAACAACATCCAGAATTAGAAGAAATAGCTGGGGAACTTTTGAACGGAAAACTAATGCGGATTCATAAATCAATATACTCTTCTAGATCTGATTTAAAGAAGTTAAATACACAAGTTCAGAATTATATTGTTAATATATTAGAACCATTACTTTCTCTTTCGCAATCTTTAGGATTTGACTATCCTGTGGAGGTAGTTAAGGAAATTTGGAAATTAATGTTTGAAAATGCTGCTCATGATTCAATTGGTTCGTGTGTATCAGATACAACCAATGAAGATGTTTATTTAAGATACAAAAAAGCGCGTGATTTGGCTGAAAATTTAGCTGAATTGAAAATGCGTGAGATTGTTATGCGAATTGAGAGCGATGAAGCAATAACGGCAACTGTTTTCAATCTTTCTGGTCGTAAAAAAGAAGGAGTGATAGAAACAATATTTTATACTCCACAACTTGACTTTGCAATAAAAGATAAAGAAGGCAAACAATATCAATATACGGTGACTTCTATCGAAGATCAAACTGATTATATTTTAGGACAAGGTAATGTTTTAGATTCTACAAAGATTTATAAACCAGATAAAATATACAAGGTGGCGATAGCGATTAGTTTTGATAGTTTACCAACATTTGGCTACAAGAGTTTCTACTTGGATTTAGGAGGGAATAGTCATGATAAACTAGAGGATAATTTAGCTAGCAGAATTGAAAACGAATTTTATAGTATTACTGTTAATGCAAATAATACTCTAGATATACTTGATAAAAAAAGCGGTAAGCTTTATCAAAACCAAGGAATAATTCAAGAAAATGGTGATGCAGGAGATTCGTTCAATTATTCTCCACCTAGAGAGGATCTGATAATTAATTCTTTTGAGTTTTGCCCTAAGGTGGAAGTTAAAACTTCTAAGGTTATCAGTAAAATGACATTATCTTATCAGTTTAAGGTTCCAAAAAACTTAGAAAAACGTGCATGTGGGATTAAAGATACCCACTTACCAACACAACTATCAGTAGTATTAAAATCTAAATCTCCTATTATAGAATTCTACTTCAAGGTTGATAACCGTTTTGTGGATAGTCACCGTATGTGTGTTTTATTTAATAGTGAAATTGCTTCAAAATTTTCACTAGCTGATCATCAGTTTGGAACGATTAAACGTCCTGTTGTCCGAAAAGAAATGAAACTTTGGAAGACGGAGCCAGATAAGTGGAATGAGGTCCCAATTTCTATTGAAACTTGTCAGTCATTCGTGGGACTAGATAATGATATTCGAGGAGTCGCTGTAATTCCAAAAGGTGTCAGAGAATATGAAATTATTGGTTCGAAGTATGATACCATCCGATTAACATTATTTAGAACGTATGGATATATGGGGAAAGAAAATCTTTTATACCGTCCAGGAAGAGCCTCAGGAGAAACTGTTATTGCCACGCCAGATGCTCAATGTCATAAAGAAATGACGTTTGCTTTTTCAGTCATATATTACCAAGGAAATATGAATACATATGGATTAGCAGAAGTGGTTAATGACTATTTGAAGGAGTTTCAAATTTATCAATATGCTGATTATTTAAATACTCGTTTACGGTTTACACAGTTTAGTGTTCCTAAAACTCTTAGTCAAAAATATTCATTATTAAATATTAAGGGAGATGCTATTTTAAGTATTGTAAAGAAAGCAGAAGAGCGCCCGGGTTATATTCTCAGATTCTATAACGGAAATTATAAACAGACATGTAGTGGAGAAGTTGAATTTTATGAACAACCTAAAACTATCGAGTATGTAGATTTAAAGGAGGAAATCAAGCAAAAACTAGAAATAACAGGTAGAAAAGTTGTTATTCCGAATTTGACTCATAATAAGTTTGTAACATTATATGTAGAGTTTTAAAATCATATTTCAATCATTAGATTTTATGTCTAATTTTTGGTGGTATCGTCCACGTGGGGGATTCCTTTTGTAGGATTTATATTTTCTTCCCCATCGTTCGTTTTTTATCTTTCTTTGCTAACTACCTCCTCTTTTTCGTTGCTCTTTTGCCTCGCATATGTTATATTAATAGTAGTGGATTGTAACGAAACTGTAATATTAATAGATAAAGGTAAGTGGTGGAAGTGATGGAAAATACTAATTCAAATAATCATCGATTGTTGATTCAGAAGCTGCTTGTTAGTATTCATTACTTGACACTTTTCAGAGATGAGATTGTTTTGGTTGAAAAGACTCCGTCATTGTTGGGGGCGTCTTTTTCGCCTTATGTAGTTCAATCAGAGTTGGGTGAAATTTTAGCGGCTGTTGATGCGCTTTCTAAGCAAGAAAAATTGATTAAATCAACGTTTTGGTATGATGAAGCATCTTTTAGATTGATGAATCACTCTTTGGATATTGTCGGTAATTGGATTCGTGGGATTGATAATGTTTTAGAAATCTGTGAGTCAAAATCTGTTTTTCAAGCGATTCTTGGTGATAAGCGCCAGCGTGTTTTTGGTGTGCTGATTGATGTTTTTACTTCAATTCGAATTACCAATTTATCAATCAAGGAAGAATCAGAATATCCTATTTTAGTTGACCCTTTGCAAGCGGTAGAATATCAAAAAAGGGAAACGAAAAAAGCGGAATTATTGGCTAAAATTGATGCCTTGACCCCTAGAAAATCAGAACAGAGTCTTGAAGTTGATAAAGATGTCCAAGATGTCCCTATCCTTGAGAATAAAGAAGATGAGCTTGTAGCTGAAACGCAATCAGTTGAGCTAGAGGTTGACGAGGAAGAACCGTCTGATGATGTTGAAGAAGAGGTTGCTGGTGTTCAAGCTGAAGTTGAGGATGCTACCGAATTAATAGCTGAGGTCGAAGAAGAGTCTAAAGAGACAGAGAGTATATCTCATGCTCCTCTTGCTACGCTTCTTGATGAGGAAGAATCAGAGCTGGAGCTTACCGAAATTAGTCGTGAGGCTGCTATCAAGCAATTCCGTCATTATCTTTTTGACCATAAAGGGATGATTTACGTTGCAGATGCTCAGGATGATTTAAAACGTGAAATCAAATTTTACAATGCATTTGATCGTTTTGAGGGTGCTTTTGATGAAATATCAGATATTCTAGTTCTTATGGAAAAAATCTTAGAAGATCTGGAAGAACGTGACGAAGAAACATTTGATGATGAAGGAAACTTAACGAGTGAGCCAACAGAACCAATTTATCTTCTTATCTACGGGCAAAATCTATTAATGGAAGATAGTCGCTTTGAAAGTCTCTTATTAGAACTTCAGCACTTTTCAAATCGTTCAGATTTACACATTTCAGCCTACAAAGCTTATGAATAAAAGTAAAAGAAGGTCACTTTGACCTGCCCCCCAAAAGTTAGACAACAAATCTAACTTTTGGGGTGTTTTTCTATGAAATTAAGTTATGAAGATAAAATTGAAATCTATCGCTTACGACAATCTGGTTGGACATGGCCTAAAATCAGTCAAACATTTAATATTAGTAAGTATAACCTTCAATACATGGTCCGCCTTATTGATATACACGGATTGGAAAGTGTTTGTAAAAGGAAAAATAGGTATTATTCTCCTGAACTAAAGCAGGAAATCATAAACGAAGTTCTGATGAAAGGTAAGTCTCAGCTAGAGGTTTCTCTAGATTATGGATTACCAAATAAGGGAATGCTTCCTAATTGGATAGCGCAATACAAGAAAAACGGGTATACTATTCTTGAGAAATCAAGAGGGAGACCTGTAAAGATGGGACGCAAACCAAAGAAAAAACTTGAAGAAATGATTGAATTAGAGCGTCTTCAATATGAAAATGAGTACCTTAGAGCGGAGAATGCCGTACTAAAAAAGTTGAGAGAACTCCGATTGAGGGACGAAGCAAGGCTCAAAGAGCAACAAAAATCATTCAAGGACTAATCAATGTATTTGATTTAAGAATCCTACTTAATATTTTGAAGCTGTCTCGATCAACCTACTATTATCAGGTTAAACGTCTAACCCAGGTAGATAAAAACAAAGAATTAAAAGAAGCTATTCAAGATATTTATTCTGAGAACAAAGGGAGATATGGTTACCGTAGAATTCACCTCGAACTTAAAAATCGAGGCTATAAAGTTAACCATAAGAAAGTTCAACGTCTGATGACAGAACTTGGTTTGAAAGCTAGAATCCGTGCGAAACGTCGCTATAACTCTTATAAAGGTGAGGTGGGCAAGAAAGCTGATAATCTCATTAAGCGTCAATTTAAAGCTGCCCAACCACTTAAGAAGTGTTATACCGATGTAACAGAGTTTTCAATTCCTGCTAGTGATCAAAAATTGTATCTATCACCAGTTCTTGATGGCTTTAACAGTGAGATTATTGCATATAATTTATCTACCTCGCCAAACTTACAACAACTTAAAACGATGCTTTCCGAGGCTTTTCCTGAACAAACTTATCAGGGCACTATTTTACATAGTGACCAAGGATGGCAATATCAACACACTTACTACCATCATTTTCTTGAGGAGCATGGAATGAGACCGTCCATGTCGCGTAAAGGAAATAGCTTAGACAACGGCATGATGGAATCTTTCTTTGGAACATTGAAGACAGAAATGTTTTATGGGTTTGAGAAGGAATTTACTTCCCTCGAAACATTGAAAACAGCTATTTCAGAATATATCAACTACTACAACACTAAACGAATCAAACTTACATTAAAAGGACTAAGTCCTGTGCAATACAGAACTCAATCCTTAACTTAAATATTTAGTCTAACTTTTGGGGGGCACTTCACTTGTGCCTTCTTTTTATTTTTGGGTATTATGTCGATAAGTAGGAGATGATGCAGAAGTGCCTACAAAAGAGAGAAAAAGCTTGAAAGCACTTTTTGAAATTGCTATTATGCAACTTAGAAGTGGTGATTTAGAAATAAGTGAGAGTTTTGATAACTTTAAATGATGTTAACGCTAACAATCATTCTTATAAAACTAATTGACAATCATCTTAAAACGCGTTATAATAATAAAAATTTGAAAACCTTTAATTAAGTCCAGAGAGACTTTCAAGGTTACTGTAAAAAAAAAGAGTTTTAACTCTAATAAAAGGTATGAGTGTGCTTTGATGTACTCTGCTTATTTTGCTGTAACCTTGCCTTCTGGCGAGGTTTTTTGTGTGAAAGGAATGTTATGAATCCAAGTTGTAAAAACAAACCTTTGGTGTTGAAAGAAGATTTACTTATTGTTAGTCAAAGAGAGATTGCTCCACGTATTTTTGAGATGACATTATCAGGAGAAATGGTCTTGGATATGGCTTCCGGTCAATTCTTACATCTGCGTGTGCCTGACCCAAGTAAATTGTTACGTCGTCCGATTTCGATTTGTCAGATTGATAAAGTTAATAAAGTGGCAACGATTGTGTATCGTGTGGAGCGTGCAGGAACAGCGATTTTATCGCAAATGAAGGCTGGTGACCGTGTTGACACAACGGGGCCTCAAGGGAATGGATTCGATTTGTCGGTGGTGACATCAGGTCAAAAAGCGTTGCTAATTGGTGGTGGAATTGGTGTACCTCCTTTGGTTGAGACAGCTAAACAACTCGCTGCTAAGGGTGTTGACGTCACTTCTGTTCTTGGTTTTGCCAGTAAAGAGGCTGTGATTCTGGAAGAAGAATTGTCAGCTTATGGCAAAGTTTATGTCACAACAGATGACGGCTCTTATGGTATTAAAGGCTATATCTCAACGGTCGTCGATGATTTGGTGCAGAACGAAACGTATGATGCGATTTATTCATGTGGTGCGCCAGGCATGTTAAAATACGTTGACCAAAAATTTGAAAATCATCCGCATGCCTACCTGTCAATGGAATCGCGTATGGCGTGTGGTATGGGAGCTTGCTATGCTTGTGTTGTTCATTTAAAAAATGCACAAGAAGCGGCTAATAAACGTGTGTGCGAAGACGGACCGGTTTTTGAAACTGGTAACATCATCTTATAAGGAGGTCTTATGTCAGAAAATCGTTTAGCGGTCAGTCTCCCAGGGCTTGACTTGAAAAATCCAATTATCCCAGCATCAGGTTGTTTTGGCTTCGGTCAAGAATATGCTAAATATTACGATTTAGATAAGCTTGGCTCAATCATGATTAAAGCGACAACCAAAGATGCTCGTTTTGGAAATCCAACACCGCGTGTGGCTGAAACGCCGTCAGGAATGTTAAATGCTATTGGTTTGCAAAATCCAGGTGTGGATGTTGTTTTGGCTGAAAAGCTACCGTGGTTAGCGCAGCATTATCCAGAATTACCGATTATTGCCAATGTTGCGGGCTTTTCAAATGATGAGTATGCTTATGTGTCTGAAAAGATTTCAAAAGCTCCAAATGTTAAAGCTATCGAGCTTAATATTTCTTGTCCTAACGTTGACCATGGTAATCATGGCTTATTGATTGGACAAGTGCCAGAATTGGCTTATGCAGCAGTAAAAGCGAGTGTTGAGCATTCTGATGTGCCAGTTTATGTTAAATTAACACCGAGCGTGGCTGATATCACAACAGTTGCTAAGGCTGTTGAAGAAGCTGGTGCAACAGGATTTACCATGATTAATACTTTGGTTGGTATGCGATTTGATTTGAAAACTCGTAAGCCAATTATTGCTAACGGTACTGGTGGCATGAGCGGTCCAGCGGTTTTTCCAGTAGCTCTAAAACTCATTCGTCAAGTGGCGCAAAGTACGGATTTGCCAATCATCGGTATGGGTGGTGTGGATTCGGCAGAAGCTGCTATTGAAATGATGATTGCTGGCGCATCAGCGATTGGCGTTGGAACAGCTAATTTTGCAGATCCATATGCTTGTCCAAATATTATTGACCGTTTACCAGAAGTTATGGATAAATACGGCATTGAAAATCTTGAAACCTTACGACGTGAGGTTAGGCAAGAATTACGTGGAAAATAAGCTCTGCTATTTTTCCGAAAAGTCAAGTAAGTTTTTGACTTTACCAGTAAAAAAAGATATAATATTAACAACTGAATAACCTTTAATTGAGTCCAGAGAGGCGAGAAAGGTTCGTGAAAAAAGAAGATAAAAAGTCTTTGAATGATGGGTGTTTGCTACCCTGCTTTTCGTGTAACCTCGCCCTTTGGCGAGGTTTTCTTTGTAGAAAAAGGAGAAAAAATGCACGAAAGTCGTCCGATTATTGCTCTTGATTTTCCGTCATTTGATGATGTGAAATCATTTCTTGCTTTGTTCCCTGCTGATGAAAAACTTTATGTTAAGATTGGTATGGAGCTATACTATGCAGCAGGACCAGAAATTGTCCGTTATGTTAAATCACTTGGACATTCTGTTTTTCTAGATTTAAAATTACATGATATTCCAAATACAGTCAAATCAGCTATGCGTGTGTTATCAAATCTTGGTGTCGATATGACTAATGTTCATGCTGCTGGTGGCGTTGAAATGATGAAAGCAGCGCGTGAAGGTCTTGGACAAGGTCCGAAACTAATCGCGGTAACACAGTTAACGTCAACGTCAGACGAACAGATGAAAGCTGATCAAAATATCCAAACAAGCTTAGTGGAATCCGTTTTGCATTATGCTAAGAAAGCAAACGAAGCTGGTCTTGATGGTGTGGTTTGTTCAGCACGTGAGGTTGCAGTTATTAAAGACACAACTTCTGAAGATTTCGTTTGCTTGACACCAGGTATTCGTCCTGCGGGAGCTGCTGTCGGTGATCAAAAACGTGTAATGACCCCAAGTCAAGCTAGTGCCATTGGCTCAAGCTATATTGTTGTTGGACGCCCAATTACAAAAGCGGATGATCCTGTTGTAGCTTACAAAGCCATTCACGATGAATGGAATGCTTAGTATTGGAATACTAAAACTGTTTTAAAGTTGGTATGGAGTTAACAATAAGGAAATCTTGCACAGCAGTTATTGATAGACCAATCAATTATGGTTACATTCAAAATCTGATTGGAGGTGACGGTGAATGGCAAGATGTCTATATTATTTCAGAGAATGTCTCAGCTCCCCTAGAAGTATTCGAAGGGGAATTAGTAGCCATTAGTCATCGTGCTGATGATGTGGAGACTAAATGGATTTTAACAACCGCTGGTGAACTAGTTACTTATGACCAAATAAAACAAGCAACCCATTTTTTAGAACAATATTTTACATCAACCATTGAGTTATTATAGAAAAGAGGAATATTATGACTTTAGCATCACAAATTGCATCAGATTTGCTTGATATTCGAGCTGTTTACTTGAAACCAAACGATCCATTTACTTGGGCATCTGGTATTAAATCACCAATTTACACAGATAATCGTGTGACGCTTTCATATCCTGAAACGCGTACATTGATTGAAAATGGTTTTGTTGAAAAAATCAAAGAAGAATTTCCTGAAGTAGAAGTGATTGCAGGGACAGCAACAGCAGGAATCCCTCACGGTGCGATTATTGCTGACAAGATGAACCTTCCATTTGCTTACATTCGTAGCAAACCAAAAGATCACGGAGCTGGTAATCAAATCGAAGGTCGTGTGACAAAAGGTCAAAAAATGGTCGTCGTTGAAGACCTTATTTCAACTGGTGGCTCGGTACTAGAAGCTGTTGCAGCAGCAGAACGTGAAGGTGCTGATGTCATCGGAGTTGTGGCTATCTTTACTTATGAATTGCCTAAAGCGACTGAAAACTTTGAAAAAGCAGGTGTTAAATTGGTGACACTTTCTAACTATACTGAATTAATCAAAGTTGCTAAGGTGCAAGGTTATATCACAGCTGACGACCTTCAATTACTACATAAATTTAAAGAAAATCAAGAAACTTGGCGTGATTAATCAAGTTTAGTATTTGGCTACTAAAGTAAAATTGCTTTAGTGGCTTTCTTGGTTTAAAGGATGAAAGGAGTAAAAAAGATGAAACTTTCTTGTACATTTGAAGATAATATTTTGCCAGACGTTTATGCTAAGAAAGCAAAGGTACAAGTAAAGGGAAATGCAGTGGTTTCTTTTCCGTTTACGATTGAAGATGTTCCTGAAAAAACGAAAAGTTTTGCATGGACATTTGTTGATTATGATTCTATTCCTGTCTGCGGTTTTGCTTATATTCATTGGGTTGTTGCCAATGTTTCAGCTGATGTAACAGTGATTTCAGAAGATTTTTCACGTCTAGACAATAAGCATGCACATGGCAAGAATAGCTTAGTTAGTAAATTACTAAATGAGGATTACTCAGACATTGACGAAGGGTATATGGGACCATATCCACCTGATAAAGACCATATCTATACCCTTACAGTTTATGCACTAGATTGTGAATTACCATTGGCAAATGGTTTCTACATGAATGAGCTATTGCATGCTATGGAAGGACATGTGTTAGCAAAAGAAAAACTAGATTTAGTAGGGAAATACTAAGACAAAAGGAGTAAACATGCAACATTCAACTTGGCATGAGTTAATCAAAAAAGAATTGCCAGAGCATTATTTTGGCAAGATAAATCAATTTATGGATTATGTTTATCAGCAGGAGTTGATTTACCCACCACGTGAGAAAGTTTTTAATGCCATTCAGACCACTCCGCTAGAGGACGTTAAGGTGGTGATTATTGGTCAAGATCCTTATCATGGACCTAATCAGGCACAGGGATTGTCATTTTCTGTCCCAGAGAATATTCCTGCGCCACCGTCTCTTCAAAATATTCTTAAAGAATTATCAGATGATTTAGGGCAACGAGACCATCATGATTTGACACCATGGGCACAGCAAGGGGTGTTGCTTCTAAATGCGTGTTTGACGGTTCCTGCAGGACGTGCTAATGGTCATGCAGGACAGATTTGGGAGCCTTTTACAGATGCTATCATTAAAGTAGTCAATCAAAAGGAAACGCCAGTTGTCTTTATTCTTTGGGGTGGATATGCTCGTAAGAAAAAGGCGTTGATTACTAATCCAATTCATCATGTCATTGAAAGTGCACACCCAAGTCCACTTTCAGCATATCGTGGTTTCTTTGGTAGCCACCCTTTTTCGCGAGCAAATGCTTATTTAACTCAAGACGGGCTTGAAGCAATCGATTGGTTAAAATAATAGGAAAAACAGATGATTTATTTTTTAGCAAGTAATCCCATCATTTATGAAAAAAGACGTCTTAATCCCGCAAATGCTTTTGTTAATCTTTTGAAAGAACACCTGCCTAGCAAGTTTAGCGCTCTTTTTGTATGTTCGGATCCGAACGATAACACGTTTACAGATCAATATGCTGCTGATGTAAAAACGGCTTTTGAAGCCGAAGGCATGACATTTGAAAAATATGCGGTGCTGGATAATCGAACGGCAAATCAGGCTTCCAGCTTGGTAGCTGAGGCGGACTTGATTTTCTTAGCGGGTGGGCATGTGCCTACACAGAATGCTTTTCTGAATTCAGTTGGTATGCGTGAACTGCTGCAAAGCAGCGATAAACTTGTCATCGGCTCAAGTGCAGGTTCTATGAATGCGGCGGAGCTTGTTTATGCACAACCAGAAGAAGCAGGCGAAGCGATTTCAAAAGATTATCAGCGTTTTTTAGATGGTCTTGGAATTACCCAAGTCCAGTTAATTCCACACTATCAAGAAACAAAGCATCACATACTTGATGGGCTTCGTGTTTTCGAAGATATTACCTATCCAGATAGTAATGGTCGCTGTTTTTATGCCATTTGTGACGGTAGTTTTCTGTATGGGAATGGAACTGTTGAAACGATTTACGGTGAAGCTTACCGTATCAAAAATGTCGCATTGTCGCAGATAAATGCTGAAAATGAAACTTATCAATTTAGAAAGTGAGTTTAGTATGTTATTAATTAAAAATGGTCGTGTTGTTGATCCAAAATCTGGTTTTGATCAGGTTGTAGATGTTCTTGTTGACGGCAAAAAAATTATTAAAATTGCTGATTCGATTGAAGAAGCTAGCGCTGAAATCATTGATGCGACAGGGCTTGTTGTAGCACCTGGTTTGGTTGATATTCATGTGCATTTTCGTGAACCAGGGCAAACACACAAAGAGGATATTCACACAGGTGCTCTTGCAGCTGCAGCTGGTGGTTTCACTTCTGTTGTTATGATGGCAAATACCAATCCAACGATTTCAGATGTAAAAACGCTAAAAGAGGTTTTAGCGAGTGCTGCTAAGGAAGATGTGCATGTTTACACAAATGCAACTGTAACGAAAAACTTTGACGGTCAACACTTGACTGATTTTAAAGCTCTTCTTGAAAATGGTGCACTCAGTTTTTCAGATGACGGTATTCCGCTTCAAAGCACGAAAGTATTGAAAGAAGCGCTAGATTTGGCGAAAGCGAACAATACTTTTGTTGCCGTTCACGAAGAAGACCCTGAATTGAATGGTATTCTTGGATTTAATGAGCAGATCGCACGTGATAAATTCCATTTTTGTGGGGCAACAGGTGTGGCAGAATACAGCATGATTGCGCGTGATGTCATGATTGCTTACGACCGTGGCGCGCATTTGCATATCCAACATTTATCAAAAGCAGAATCTGTTAAGGTGGTCGAATTCGCTCAACAACTTGGTGCTAATGTTACTGCTGAAGCAGCGCCACAACATTTCTCAAAAACAGAAGACTTGCTGTTAATTAAGGGCTCTGCAGCTAAGATGAATCCACCACTTCGTACCGAAAAAGACCGTTTAGCTGTTATCGAAGGTTTGAAATCTGGTGTCATTTCAGTGATTGCTACTGACCATGCACCACATCACGCAGATGAGAAAAATGTTGATGACATCACAAAAGCCCCATCAGGTATGACAGGACTTGAAACATCATTGTCACTTGGTTTGACGAATTTAGTAGCGACAGGTGATTTAACTTTGTCTGAATTATTGGCTAAAATGACGATTAATCCGTCATCAATGTACGATTTCGATGCAGGGTATTTGGCGGAAAATGGTCCTGCGGATATCGTTATTTTCGCAGATAAGGAAGAACGTATTGTATCGGACCATTTTGCTTCGAAAGCATCAAATTCACCATTTATCGGTGAAAAATTACAAGGTGTTGTTAAATATACCATCTGTGACGGTAAAATTGTTTATCAAGCGTCATAAAAAAAGCGGACTAGTTTTTCTAGTCCACTTTTTGTTTGCTTAAATTTAATCCCCAAGGAACAAGGTTTTCTTCATGTTTTCGAATGCGTGTGATATTGTCTTTGTGTCTAATAATGATAATACTTGCGATTAACACGATGATTAGCGTAAAGAGCAAATCGTAGTGTGGTAATAAAAAACCAAATGCTGGAAAGATAAGGACACTAACAACAGCCACAGCAGCGGCGACAACACTTGATAAGGAAATCATGCTAAAGAGATACAATGTTCCAACAAATATAATCCATAAATAAAGTAGGAACATTGGCGCAAATCCCAAAAGCACACCAGCACTAGTCGCCACAGCTTTACCACCTTTAAATTTGGCAAAAATCGGAAACGTATGTCCGATAATAGCAAAAAGTCCGATCAATATCGGAGATACTGCCGTAACACCGAGAATATGCGGAAGTAATGTGGCTACCGTTCCTTTTAACATATCAATGATAAACGTCACCGTACCAGCTTTTGGTCCTAGGACACGAAAAGTATTAGTTGTTCCTGTATTACCACTGCCGTGTTCTCTTAAATTGACATGGTAAAAGAATTTTCCAATCCATAATCCTGTTGGAATAGATCCTAATAAATATGCAATCACAATCAAAACTAAAATTTTCATGTTTTCATTATATCATATTCAAGTTGGGATAGAAGAAAAATTTGAAAAATAAATAACTTGATTATTCAAAGTAAAACAATGGTAGCGTTTTAAAAATTTACAGTAAAATGAGTGAAAAAAGGCAAAATGACGTGCAAAATCGTCAGAATTTTTGATTTTTTTTTGCAAAAATCAGAAAAAACTTGTAATATAAAAAAGATGAACTATTTGGAGGTCACTTTTGGCTAAAAAAGAAATTAATGTAAATAATTATAATGACGATGCGATTCAGGTCTTGGAAGGATTGGATGCTGTTCGTAAACGTCCAGGGATGTATATCGGTTCTACAGATGCGACTGGTCTTCATCATTTAGTTTGGGAAATTGTCGATAATGCTGTCGATGAGGCGCTTTCTGGTTTTGGTAATCAGATTGACGTGATTATCAATTCTGATGGTAGTGTGACAGTTAGTGACCAAGGACGTGGAATGCCAACTGGTAAGCACGCTATGGGGATCCCAACAGTTGAGGTTATCTTTACCGTTCTCCACGCAGGTGGTAAATTCGGTCAAGGTGGCTATAAGACATCTGGTGGTCTGCATGGAGTAGGTTCTTCGGTTGTTAATGCGCTTTCTAGCTGGCTTGAAGTTGAAATCACACGTGACGGTGCCGTTTACAAGCAACGTTTTGAAAATGGTGGGAAACCAGTTACTACGCTTAAAAAAATCGGTACAGCACCAAAATCAAAATCAGGGACAAAAGTCACTTTTATGCCTGATGACACAATTTTCTCGACAATTGATTTTAAGTTTAATACGATTGCTGAGCGCTTGAAAGAATCTGCTTTCTTGCTTAAGGATGTGACATTGACTTTGACAGATAATCGTCCAGAAGAAGCAGAACATTTGGAATTTCATTATGAAAATGGGGTTCAAGATTTTGTTGAATACCTCAATGAAGACAAGGAAACGTTGACACCAGTTATTTCAGTTACAGGTGAAGACCAAAATTTCCAAGTTGAAGTCGCTCTCCAATATAACGACGGTTTTTCTGATAATATCCTTTCTTTTGTTAACAATGTTCGTACAAAAGACGGTGGTACGCATGAAACTGGTCTGAAATCAGCTATTACTAAGGCAATGAATGATTATGCTCGTAAGTCTGGTTTGCTGAAAGAAAAAGATAAGAATTTAGAAGGTTCTGATTACCGTGAAGGCTTGTCAGCGGTGCTTTCAATTCTTGTGCCAGAAGAACATTTACAATTTGAAGGGCAAACCAAAGACAAACTCGGAAGCCCATTAGCACGTCCGATTGTTGACGGAATCGTTTCTGAAAAATTAACGTATTTTCTTTTAGAAAACGGCGAAATTGCTTCAAACCTTGTTCGCAAAGCAATTAAAGCGCGTGATGCCAGAGAAGCAGCGCGCAAGGCGCGTGACGAATCACGTAACGGTAAGAAAAATAAAAAAGATAAGGGCTTGCTTTCTGGGAAATTAACGCCAGCACAGTCTAAGAATCCTAAGAAAAACGAATTATATCTAGTCGAAGGGGATTCTGCCGGTGGTTCAGCTAAACAAGGTCGTGACCGCAAATTCCAAGCGATTCTACCATTGCGTGGTAAAGTGTTGAATACGGCCAAAGCTAAGATGTCTGACATTGTGAAAAACGAAGAAATCAATACCATGATTTACACAATTGGTGCGGGTGTTGGTGCAGAATTTAACGTTGAAAATTCTAACTACGATAAGATTATTATCATGACCGATGCCGATACTGACGGTGCTCACATTCAAACGCTTTTATTAACGTTCTTTTATCGTTATATGCGTCCGCTAGTTGAGACTGGACACGTCTATATTGCCCTTCCACCTCTTTATAAAATGTCAAAAGGTAAAGGCAGGAAAGAGCAAGTGGAGTATGCATGGACAGATGGCGAGTTAGAAGAATTACGTCAAAAATTTGGTAAAGGTGCTCAGCTACAACGTTATAAAGGTCTTGGGGAAATGAATGCTGACCAACTTTGGGAAACAACCATGAATCCAGAAACACGCACCTTAATTCGTGTAACAATTGAAGACTTAGCACGTGCCGAACGCCGTGTCAATGTCCTCATGGGCGACAAAGTTGAACCACGCCGTAAATGGATTGAGGACAACGTCAAATTCACTCTAGAAGAAAATACGGTGTTTTAATCAGTCGTTGAAAGTGACCAGTAACGCTCCATTATTTGTTTAAAATGATGAGCTTAAATTATAATTTTTGATGTAAGATAAAAAGGATAATAAACATGTCAAATGTACAAAATATGTCTCTTGAAGACATTATGGGAGATCGTTTTGGGCGATATTCCAAATATATTATTCAAGAGCGGGCTTTGCCAGACATTCGTGATGGCTTGAAGCCTGTTCAACGCCGTATCCTTTATTCAATGAATAAAGACGGCAATACCTTTGATAAAGGTTTCCGTAAATCGGCGAAATCCGTCGGTAACGTTATGGGGAATTTCCACCCACACGGTGACTCTTCAATTTATGACGCCATGGTGCGTATGAGTCAAGATTGGAAGAATCGTGCGACTTTAATTGAAATGCACGGTAACAACGGTTCTATGGACGGTGACCCACCAGCTGCCATGCGTTATACCGAAGCACGCTTGTCAGAAATTGCGGGTTATTTACTCCATGATATTGACAAAGATACGGTTCCTTTTGCTTGGAACTTTGATGATACCGAAAAAGAACCAACGGTTTTACCTGCGGCTTTTCCAAATTTATTGGTAAATGGTGCGACAGGGATTTCAGCAGGTTATGCAACGGATATTCCGCCACATAATTTAGCAGAAGTGATTGATGCGGTTGTTTACCTCATTGATCATCCTAATGCTAAATTGGATAAATTAATGGCATTCTTGCCTGGACCAGATTTTCCTACTGGTGCGATTATTCAAGGTAAAGATGGTATTCGTAAAGCTTATGAGACTGGTAAAGGTCGTGTTGTGGTTCGCTCACGCACAGACATTGAAAGTCTCAAAGGTGGTAAAAAACAGATTGTCGTTACAGAAATTCCTTATGAAGTTAATAAAGCGGTACTTGTTAAGAAAATCGATGATGTTCGTGTGAATAATAAAGTGCCTGGTATCGCGGAAGTTCGTGATGAATCCGACCGTGATGGTCTGCGTATTGCTATTGAGCTTAAAAAAGATGCTGACGAACAAACTGTTCTCAACTATCTTTTGAAATACACAGATTTGCAGGTGAATTACAATTTCAACATGGTTGCCATTGATAACTACACACCACGTCAGGTTGGTATCATTCCAATGTTGACAAGTTATATTGCGCACCGTAAAGAAATTATCGTTGCTCGTTCGAAATTTGATAAAGAAAAAGCTGAAAAACGCCTTCATATCGTGGAAGGTTTGATTCGTGTGATTTCGATTCTTGACGATGTTATCGCGCTTATTCGTGCGTCTGAAAATAAAGCTGACGCTAAAGAAAATTTGAAAGTTAGCTATGAATTCTCGGAAGAACAAGCCGAAGCAATCGTCACATTGCAATTGTACCGTTTGACAAATACTGATATTGTAACGCTTGAAAATGAAGAAGCAGAGCTTCGTGAACGTATTACAATGCTTAAAGCCATTATCGGCGATGAACGTACCATGTACAATGTCATGAAACGTGAATTGCGTGAAGTTAAGAAAAAATTTGCTACACCACGTTTGACAGAATTGCAAGCTGAAGCTGAAACAATTGAAATTGATGTAGCAAGCTTGATTGTTGAGGAAGATACCTTTGTTAGCGTAACGAAAGGCGGTTATATCAAACGTACCAGCCCACGTTCTTACAACGCTTCGACAGTTGAAGAAATTGGAAAACGTGATGATGATGAGCTGATTTTCGTAGCACAAGCTAAGACAACACAGCACTTGCTGATTTTCACAAATCTTGGTAATGTCATTTACCGTCCAATCCATGAATTGACTGATATTCGTTGGAAAGATATCGGTGAACACTTGTCGCAAACCATTACCAACTTTGCGACAGATGAATACGTTTTGTATGCTGAAATTGTTGATGATTTCGGTTCACAAACCTACTTTGCTGCAACAAAACTTGGACAAATCAAACGCTTTGAACGCAAGGAATTCACACCTTGGCGCACTTACAAATCAAAATCAGTTAAATATGCTAAGTTAAAAAATGCTGATGATAGTGTCGTTACCATCTCACCAATTGCGTTAGACGACGTAATGATTGTGACACACAACGGTTACGCACTGCATTTCAATATCGAAGAAGTGCCAGTCGTTGGCGCAAAAGCAGCAGGGGTCAAGGCAATCAACCTTAAAGACGATGATTTCGTAGCCTCAGCCTTTGTTGCCAATACAGATAGTTTCTTTATCTTAACACAACGTGGTAGCCTTAAACGTATGGCGACAGAGCTTATTCCAGCTACAAGCCGTGCAAATCGTGGTTTGCAAGTCTTACGCGAACTCAAATCAAAACCACATCGTGTCTTTATGGCTGGACCAGTTCATACTTCTAATGACGTGCAAAACCTTGATTTATTCACTATTAGCACAGTAGATTCTGATGATGTTGAAACATTAGAGGTTCATTCGAATAAAGGTACTGTTTACCAAGCCATTTTAGAAGATTTAAACCTTTCTGAACGTACAAGTAACGGTTCATTTATCTCAGATAAAATTTCTGATGAAGGTGTCTTTAACGCACGAATCAAATAAATTCATAAGTCGGGGAAAAGGCTCCGATTTATTTTTAAAACTAAATTTTCAGAATTTTATGAAAAACTACTTGAAAAAAGATTTAAAAAGCGTACAATAAGATAAAAACAAAGAAAGAGGATTTAACATGACAGTAGATTTAGACTGGGAAAACCTAGGATTTGCCTATCATAAATTACCATTTCGATATATTTCATATTATAAAGACGGTCAGTGGGATGACGGACAATTAACAGAAGATGCAACGCTTCATATTTCAGAAGCGTCTCCAGCTTTGCATTATGGTCAACAAGCGTTTGAAGGCTTGAAAGCTTATCGCACAAAAGATGGCTCTGTTCAATTATTCCGCCCAAATATGAATGCAGAACGTTTGCAACGCACAGCAGACCGCCTTCTTATGCCACAAGTGCCAACTGAAAAATTCATTGATGCCGCTAAGCAAGTTGTGCGCGCCAATGAAGAATTCGTCCCACCATATGGTACAGGTGCAACTCTTTATCTACGTCCTCTTTTGATTGGTGTTGGTGATATGATTGGTGTTCACCCAGCTGATGCATACATTTTCACTATTTTTGCCATGCCAGTTGGAAATTACTTCAAAGGTGGCTTAGTGCCAACAAACTTCTTGATTCAAGATGAATATGACCGTGCTGCACCAAATGGTACAGGTGCCGCAAAAGTTGGTGGTAACTACGCAGCAAGCCTTCTTCCAGGGAAAGTGGCGCACGACCGCAAGTTTTCTGACGTTATTTATCTTGACCCAGCCACTCATACCAAAATTGAAGAAGTCGGTTCGGCAAACTTCTTCGGTATTACAGCGGATAGTGAATTTATCACACCGCTTAGTCCATCTATTTTGCCATCTATCACAAAATATTCGCTTCTTTATTTGGCAGAGCACCGCTTTGGCATGAAAGCTATCCAAGGTGACGTAAAACTTGATGAATTGGATAAATTCGTTGAAGCTGGTGCTTGTGGTACAGCAGCCGTTATTTCACCAATCGGTGGTGTTCAACATGGAGATGACTTCCATGTCTTTTATAGCGAAACAGAAGTAGGTCCTGTAACCCGTAAACTTTATGACGAGCTTGTTGGTATCCAGTTTGGTGATATTGAAGCTCCAGAAGGTTGGATTTACAAAGTTGACTAAAAAATGAAAGCTTGCTCTTGCAAGCTTTTTCATTTTCATGTAAAATGGGTAAAGTGAGGTGAAAGAATGAGCAAAAAAGATAAGAAAATCGAAATTCAACTAGCTGATGCTAAGGTTGAAATCAATAACGCCAAAGTTGAAGGCTACACTTTGACAGCTGGTAAAAAAATCATTGGTGAAATCGCTGAATTAGATGGTAAGTTTGCAATTGTCAAGAATGGAGAAGTCGGAGCCTTCTTCAAGACATTAGAACAAACGATTGAAAGTATTATTGAAAATTACAATCTTAATCGCTAAAAAAAGCCGAAAAGTACTTGCAAGAGGACAAAAACTATGTTAGAATAGTTTTTGTTGTAACGGAAGGGTAGCGAAGAGGCTAAACGCGGCGGACTGTAAATCCGCTCCTTCGGGTTCGGGGGTTCGAATCCCTCCCCTTCCATTCTAAGAAAAGTCTTAGGTTGTACATTATTTTTGGGGTATAGCCAAGCGGTAAGGCAAGGGACTTTGACTCCCTCATGCGTTGGTTCGAATCCAGCTACCCCAGTCAAAGGTATCAAGTTTCGGCTTGACACCGTCAAAGATAAAAGTTGTTGTCGTTGCGGGTTACCTTGAGAAATATTATTGTTGTCAAAAGTTAGCACTAGCTAGCTTTTGTTGGAGGATTTTTTAGAATGAATGAATTTGAAGATTTGCTAAACAGTGTTAGCGAAGTAAACCCTGGTGATGTGGTCACTGCGGAAGTTTTAACTGTTGATAATGATCAAGCAAACGTTGTTATCGAAGGGACAGGTGTTGAAGGTGTCCTTACACTTCGTGAATTGACTAACGATCGTGATGCTGACATTAATGACTTTGTTAAAACTGGCGACACAGTTGAAGTTCTTGTTCTTCGTCAAGTTGTAGGTAAAGATACTGATACAGTTACTTTCCTTGTCTCTAAAAAACGCTTGGAAGCTCGCAAAGCTTGGGATAAACTTGTTGGTCGTGAAGGTGAAGTTGTTACTGTTAAAGGTACACGTGCTGTTAAAGGTGGTCTTTCAGTTGAATTTGAAGGACTTCGCGGATTTATCCCAGCTTCAATGATTGATACTCGTTTTGTACGTAATACCGAAAAATTTGTTGGTCAAGAGTTCGAAGCTAAAATTAAAGAAGTTGTTCCAGCTGAAAACCGCTTCATCCTTTCACGTCGTGAAGTTGTTGAAGAAAAAGCTGCTGCTGCTCGTAACGAAGTATTCTCTAATCTTGAAGAGGGTGCAATTGTTAAGGGTAAAGTTGCTCGCTTGACAAGTTTTGGTGCTTTCATCGACCTTGGTGGTGTTGACGGACTTGTTCACGTGACTGAGTTGTCTCACGAACGTAACGTGTCACCTAAATCAGTTGTTTCTGTTGGTGAAGAAGTTGAAGTTAAAGTTCTTTCAATCGACGAAGAAGCAGGTCGTGTATCACTTTCACTTAAAGCTACTACACCTGGACCATGGGATGGTGTAGAACAAAAACTTACTACTGGTGATGTTGTTGAAGGTAAAGTTAAACGTTTGACTGACTTTGGTGCTTTCGTTGAGGTATTACCTGGTATCGATGGACTTGTTCATATCTCACAAATTTCACACAAGCGTGTTGAAAATCCAAAAGATGTCCTTTCAGTAGGTCAAGAAGTTAATGTAAAAGTTCTTGACGTTAACGCAGCTGCAGAACGTGTATCACTTTCTATCAAAGCTCTTGAAGAACGTCCAGCACAAGCTGAAAACGAAGAAAAACGTCAATCTCGTCCACGTCGTCCAAAACGTGAAGCTAAACGTGATTACGAACTTCCAGAAACTCAAACTGGATTCTCAATGGCTGACTTGTTTGGCGATATTGAATTATAATAATAAATTAGAAAAGACTTGTTTAATAGGTCTTTTCTTTTTACTTTGATGTGGTATAATATAATAAGTTGCCACTCTTAGTGTAATGGATATCACGCAAGATTCCGGTTCTTGAAATAGGGGTTCGATTCCCTTAGGGTGGAGAGTTATAGTATACTTAAAAAGCCTTGAAATCAAGGCTTTTTAAGTATACAAATGTATTTATTTGGAAGATTTTTAGACTTATTTAAAGGCATTTTCCGAAAAAATATTAGAGTACTGTTGTTATAATTTTTATGTGTGAATTGGTCATAATTTTTTTGATTAACTATTATTTTGATTGTGAGATTTTATAGTTTGATTTTCTATATAATAAAAAGTCTGAGAAAACATCTCAGACTTTTTATTATACTAGTGCTACTTTAGAATGATTTGAGCAACAATTGGACTAATAATAACATATACGATTCCAGTCACACCAATGGCGAGACCAGCCATTGCACCTTCGACATGACCATATTTTAAGGCGGTCCCTGTTCCGATAGCGTGTCCTGTACCACCTAGGCTTAACCCAATCGCTACAGGGTCATCGATTTTTAAAAGTTTTAGAAAAACTGGACCAAGAACACTAGTTAAAATTCCAGTAATGACAACAACGACAAGGGTAACTGTTGTAATTCCACCCATTTTGTCGATAATTCCAACTGCCATAGCAGTTGTTACAGATTTTGGAAATAAAGAAACAGCTAAGAGGTATTTAATTCCAAAAGCTTTAGCGATAAGTGCTGTGAATGTAGTGTTAACAATACAAGCGATTAAAATGCCTGATAGAATGCTTCTGATGTGATGTTTCATTAGGTGGAATGACCGATAAAGCGGTATTCCAAGTGCGACAGTTGAAGGAACGATAAGCATGTTGAGGTAGCTACCTCCAACGTAATAGTCGGTATACGAAATATTACTTATTTTTAGAAAGGTGATAATGAAAAAAGTCGCTAGAAGTAATGGTGTTGTAATTGGATGTGGAAAACGTCTAAAAATTAGCATTCCCATTAAATATGCAAGAATCGACACCATTATACCAAAGATTGGACTTGTAATAACCTCATTCATGACGGACTCCTTTATCGACGTAATCTCCTTCAAAATGTTTTTTGATCAATTGCACAACAAAACCGATAACGGCAACATTTAGGAAAATAGCACCTAAAATAATGATAGTGATAGGAAGTAAATAATTCTTAATATCGTTAAATTTTTCCATAATTCCGACAGCTGCGGGCAAAAAAAGAATGGTCATATTATTCAATAAAAAATTTCCGACAACGTCGATGTGTCTAAGGCGGATAAGTTTAAATTCGAGCGCAAGAAAAAGTAGCACTAGCCCAATAATGCTACCAGGAACGGGTAAATGCAACAAATTTGAAATTGCCTCTCCAATGAATGAAAAGACCAGAATAATCATAAATTGAACGTATAACTTCATTAGTAAACTCCTTCGTTATAAGTCTACTACTATGTTGGAATTTTTCAAGGTTATTGAAACGTTTACATGAAATTTTCATGTAAATATGATGAATGTTATTGTGCTAGCAAAAGTAATCTGAAGCTAATTTAGAAATAAAAGTAGGGCAACTCAAATCACCCTAACCTTGAATTTAATGTAAAATTATTTTGATAAGATCGCCACCAAAAATCCAAATATAACTATACGAAAGAATGGAGATTGGTTTTGTGAGCATGATAATTAAAATAAAACGCTTTAGAGAAATACGTGTCAGTCCAGTAATCATCACCAATACATCAGCAGGAGATATCGGTGACAACATACAAAGGATAAAAAATGTCTCAAATCCCTTTGTTTCAAGTCTTGCTTCGTATTTGTAAAAAGTTTTTTCATTAACAAATAGCAAAATAAATTTTCTTCCATAGATACGGACGAGCAAGAAGAGGATAATACTTCCAATGATAATTCCAAGATAATTGTACAAAAAACCGAGCCAAGGATCGAAAATAAGGAAGCCAGCTACGGTTGTTACACCACCAGGAATAATTGGGAAAACAACTTGAAAAATTTGAACTAAAACAAAAATTAACGGTCCCCAGAATTGGTGACGGTGGACAAAATCTTTCAAGGCGTTGCTATCATTTAAAATCCCTAATCGGTAAAACCAAACCACTAAAGCTAAAGTACCAATCAAGGCTAAAATTCCTAAAAACTGGATTAGTCGCTGAAAAAACACATAGCGCTTAGATATTTTCGTTTTCATAATTTTATCATATCATAAGTGATGTTTTTTTGCTATTTTAAACTTTATCTGTTATAATAGTCGAAGTGGTTTTCCGCTATTTATAATATCTGGGGTCGTTACGGATTCGACAGGCATTATGAGGTACATTTTGCGACTCATCGGCAGATGTAAAATTGCCAGTTAAATATAACTGCAAAAAATACAAATTCTTACGCTGTAGCTGCCTAAAAACCAGCTCGCGTGATCTCTACAGAATTGCTTGTGTTTTGCTAGAGGTTTCATTGATTAACAAGCTACATTTGGTTATTGTCTAGCTGACCAAAAAGAGATTAATAGACTCGCTTAATCTAGGTTTGAGTTATGTATCGAGCTTAAGTTAAATAAAAAACATAACCTATGGTTGTAGACAAATGTATTGGCAGGTGTTTGGACGTGGGTTCGACTCCCACCGGCTCCATCAAAGCTTTTCATAGTTTAGTAAAGTTTTCCAAAACGTTGATATATCAACGTTTTTTATTTTTGTGTTTTGCCTAGTTTTGCTTTTCACCCAGATACAAAAACAGACCAAATTGGTCTGTTCAGACTGGCTGATATTTCTATTGAATGTTTAGCTTGTTTTTCAATAGATAGTTAGTCGAAAAGTAAAATACAATTCCTTCGATAAGACATTCAATCCCAGAATAAATAAAAAGATTAATACTAATATCAAATGTGTCTTTTGTGAGTTGACCACTAATCGTTTCAGATAAAATAATGACTATAATAGCAATAGTAAAGTAAGCAACAAAACTCATGAGCACGCGTCTATCTGTAAATAATTGTCCAACAGCAATAGAAAGATAAATCATTAAAATACCTGAAAGACTTGATAGAATGAAACAAATGAAAATAATTAGCCATTCAGTTGGTGTAAAAAGAGATGCAAAGTAAGGAAGAGCCATTAAAAATTTTCCTACACCAGAGATTGGTAAAATGAGAAATGTAATTCCAATTGCTAAAATAATTGCATTGAACACAGTCCATATAAGAGAAGCAAGGAGTTTTGATAAGATAAGTTGATGAGATGAAACAGGTAATGTTAGTGTCAGATACCCTTCGCGCCCAAAGACGTTTTTATAAAATCGGCGAATAATAATGACAAAGGTTGCAATCCAAGCGCCGGCAACTAGAATACCAAAGATTAAACTTAGAATAATTGGGATAAGTTGAGTGAAGTGTGTTGAACTGATTTCAGAACGAGTCTGAGCATATGTTTCAAGAGATTTTATACTAAAGCCAAGAAAAAACGAAATGGCAATGACTGAGGCATTGAGAGCAAAGTACCATTTGCCAACAGATTTTAGCTCATATTTTAAAAGTTTTGAAAACATAATTTCCCCCTAAGCTTTATATTTTTCACGAAAGAGTGAGTCGATTGATTTACTATATTCTTCACGAATATCATCGGTATTTCCTTGTAAAATAACTTTTCCTTCTTTGAGGAAAACGATTTCATCAAGGATTGGTTCGATTTCAGCAATTAGATGTGTTGAGATAATCACTGAAGCATCTTCACGATAATTATTAATAATTGTGCGTAGGATGTATTCTCGAGCTGCTGGATCAACACCACCAATTGGTTCATCAAGAATGTAGAGCTTAGCTTGCCGGCTCATAACTAAAATAAGTTGAACTTTTTCTTTGTTTCCTTTAGATAGATTTTTGAGTTGTTCATTGGGATTAAGATCTAAATCGTCTAAGAGATGTTCAGCTTGTTCACGCGAGAAATCGGTATAAAAATCCTCGAATAATGTTAAGGTATCCTTGATTTTCATATTTTCTCTCAAATAAGAGGTATCAGGTAAATATGAAACAATTTTTTTCGTTTCCACGGAAGGGCGATAACCGTCAATGACAATGTCTCCAGTGGTTGGCTGAAGAAGGCCATTTATTAATTTGATGAGTGTTGTTTTCCCACTACCGTTTGGACCTAGTAAACCAATAATTTTACCCGTAGGAAGGTTGAGTGTAATATCGTCAATAGCCACATGCTTTTTGTATTTTTTGGTAACATGATGCAGTTGAAGCAGTTGTGTCATCCTAATTCTTCTCCTTAATATAAGATTCTAATACTGATGTGATGTCGTTGATTTGAAAACCCATTTTTTGCATATTATTAACAAAAGATTCGAGTTCAGCCTCAGCAACTTCGCGACGTTTTTGCATAATAAGATCTGTATCTTCTGTTACAAAACGCCCTGATGTTCGTTGAGAGTAAACCATACCTTCTCGCTCGAGTTCTGAAAAAGCACGTTGCATGGTGTTAGGATTGACACCAGCTTCTTCAGCAAGTTCACGGACAGTTGGAAGTTGGTCACCATTTTTTATTTCTTGACTGATAATTTGCATTTTAATATGCTGTGCAATTTGAACATAAATAGGTGATTTTTCATCAAATTTCCAGGACATACCATACCCCTTTCTATTAATTTTCAAAGAAGTCTTGTACTATATAAATAGTACAGAAATAAATTTGAAAAGTCAAGGAAACTATCATCTTTATTTCCTATTTATATTAAAAACTAAATTAAATATTATTTTAGTGTATAATGGAACTAAGTTAATTAACCCGAAAGGAGCATTTTTATGTTTGCCCAGTTAGACACGAAAACTGTCTATTCTTTTATGGATAGCTTGATTGACTTAGAGGGGTATGTTAAAGCGGCTAAATCTTTAGGTTATCAAACAGTTGGAATTATGGACAAGGATAATCTTTACGCAGCTTTTCATTTTATTGAAGAGGCTAAAAAACAATCCTTGCAGCCTGTTGTTGGGTTAGAGTTATCTTTTGCCGTTGAGGAGACACTATCGTTAAAACTCTACCTACTTGCGCAAGATACAACCGGTTATAAAAATTTGATGAAGATTTCGAGTAAACAGATGTCTTCAGGCATTCAGCTAGGCGAACTCTTTAATTATTTAACTGGTGTAGCCATAGTAGTGCCTTATTTCGAGGAATTAGAGGCATTGTCGCTTCCTTTTGATTACTACATTGGGGTTGATGTTAATTCGCCTCAAAAAGCATATGAAAAGCCAATTTTTCCACTTTATACGGTTCGTTATTTTGAAACTAATGAGGTGGAAGCTCTTCACATGCTACACGCTATTCGTGATAATATTAGCTTAAAAGATGCGCCGCCTGCACCTCAAGGACAAAATCTGTTAGCTTGTGATATTTTGACACAAGCGTTTAGAGAGACATTTCCGCAAGCGTTAGAAAATCAGGAAAAGCTTATATCAAACATTCATTATGAGTTTGACACAGATTTAAAATTGCCAAGATTTAATCGTCAAAAGCTAGCACAGGAAGAATTGATTGAACGAACAGAAGCGGGATTGCGAGCTAAAAATTTGTGGCTGCCAGCTTATCAGGAGCGTTTAGAGAAAGAACTATCAATCATCCATAAAATGGGCTTCGATGATTATTTCTTAATTGTCTGGGACTTGTTGCGTTTTGGTCGAAGTCATGGTTATTATATGGGAATGGGACGTGGTTCAGCTGCAGGGAGCTTGGTTTCTTACGCCCTTGATATTACGGGGATTGACCCAGTCAAAAATAACTTACTTTTTGAACGTTTCTTAAATGAAGAACGTTATAGCATGCCAGATATTGATATTGACTTACCAGATGTGTATCGTAGCGAGTTTCTTCATTATGTACGTGACCGTTACGGAAGTTTACATTCAGCGCAGATTGTGACGTTTTCAACCTTTGGAGCAAAACAAGCCATTCGTGATGTTTTTAAACGGTTTGGAGCTCCTGAACATGAGTTGACAAATATCACGAAAAAAATCAGTTTCAGAGATACTTTAACATCGGTTTACGACAAAAATCTTTCTTTTCGTCAGATTATTAATTCCAAAATTGAATACCAAAAAGCATTTGCAATTGCAAAACGTATTGAAGGCAATCCACGTCAGACCTCTATCCACGCGGCAGGGGTTGTTATGAGCGATGATAATTTAACAGAACACATTCCGTTAAAAGCTGGCGAAGACATGATGATTACCCAGTATGATGCTCAAGCGGTTGAGGCAAACGGTCTTTTGAAAATGGACTTTCTTGGCTTGCGTAATTTGACATTTGTTCAACGTATGCAAGAAAAAGTTGCTAAAGACTACGGAGTTACTATTGACATTAAATCAATAGATTTAGAGGATAAAAAGACTTTAGAATTATTTGCGGCTGGAAAGACTAAGGGAATCTTCCAGTTTGAACAGGCTGGAGCAATTAATCTTTTGAAACGTATTCAACCATGCCGATTTGAAGATATTGTTGCAACAACTAGTTTAAACCGACCAGGTGCTAGTGATTATACTGAGAACTTCATTAAACGTCGTTTTGGGCAAGAAGAAGTGGATTTGATTGATCCATTAGTAGCATCGATTTTAGAACCAACCTACGGTATCATGCTTTATCAAGAGCAGGTCATGCAAATTGCTCAAATTTATGCAGGCTTTACCCTTGGAAAAGCGGATTTGTTACGCCGTGCCATGTCTAAGAAAAAGGTTGATGATATGCAAAAAATGGAAAGTGATTTCTTAGAAGGAGCGCAACAATTAGGGCGTCCGCTTGAAGCGGCAAAGGATTTATTTAGCCGTATGGCAAAGTTTGCTGGATATGGTTTTAATAGAAGCCACGCTTTTGCCTATTCAGCTTTAGCTTTTCAACTTGCTTATTTTAAGGCCCATTATCCTGCTGTTTTTTACGATATCATGTTGAATTATTCTAGCGCTGACTATATTACAGATGCTCTAGATTCACAATTTAAAGTTAAAAAAATCGATATCAATACCGTTCCTTACAACAATAAAATTTCAGATGGATACATTTACCTTGGTTTAAAAAATCTAAGAGGTGTTCCACGTGATTTATGCTACTGGATTATCGAAAATCGCCCGTTTAATAGCATTGAGGATTTCTTAACACGATTGCCAGAGAATTATCAAAAAATGGATATGATTACACCTTTGGTAGAAGTTGGTGCCTTTGACAAATTTGACAGAAATCGCCGAAAAATCATTGAAAACCTAGAGCCCCTTTTTATCTTTGTCAATGAGCTTGGTAGTCTATTTGCGGATACATCTTATAGTTGGATTGAGACCGAAGATTATCCAAATGCTGAAAAATACCGTTTAGAGCAGAGTTTGTTAGGCGTAGGAATTAGCCCACATCCACTATTAGAAATCGCAAGACAATCCACAAAAGGTTTTACAGCACTAGCAGATTTGCAAGAAAACACCGAAGCAACCATCTTGGTAGAACTTAATCAGATTCGTGTCATCAGGACAAAAACGAAAGGTGAGCAAATGGCATTTTTGAGTGTTACAGATACTCAGAAAAAATTCGATGTTACTTTGTTTCCAGAAACCTTTGTGCGTTTCAAAGATAAGCTTCAAGAAGGAAGATTTTATTATTTTACTGGAAAAATTCAGAATCGAAATAACCACTTGCAGATGATTTTAAATCACATTCAAGAGGCAAGTAGTGAACGATTATGGCTCTTACTTCCAAATCATCTCCACGATAATGAGATTTCTGAGATATTATCACAATATCCTGGAAACATTCCAGTGATTTTACACTATCAAGATAGTAAGCAAACATTGCAAAGTCAAAGACATCTGGTTCAAAGGACAACTGAGCTTATTGAAGCATTATCAAGCTATACTTTGAAAACGATTTATCAATAAAAATTAAATAAAGTGAAGCTTTTTACAAAGTAATGTGCTATAATAAGAACGTTAGATTAATAGAAGGAGTATTAGCAAAATGAAACGTATTGCTGTTTTAACTAGTGGCGGCGACGCTCCTGGTATGAATGCTGCTGTTCGTGCAGTTGTTCGTAAAGCAATTAAAGAAGGAATGGAAGTTTTCGGAATCAACCGTGGCTATGCTGGTATGGTTGAAGGCGATATCTTCCCATTGGATGCTCAAAGTGTGTCAAATACCTTGTCACATGGTGGGACATTCCTTCAATCTGCTCGTTATCCTGAGTTTGCAACTCTTGAAGGACAATTAGCAGGTATCGAACAACTTAAAAAACACGGTATTGAAGGTGTCGTTGTTATCGGTGGTGATGGTTCTTATCATGGTGCTATGCGCTTGACTGAACATGGTTTTCCAGCTGTCGGTATTCCAGGTACAATTGATAACGATATCGCTGGTACAGATTATACTATTGGCTTTGACACAGCTGTTAACACAGCTATGGAAGCTCTTGATAAAATCCGTGATACATCATTCAGTCACAAACGTACTTTCGTTGTCGAAGTAATGGGACGTAACGCTGGTGATATCGCTCTTTGGTCTGGTATTGCTGCAGGTGCTGACCAAATCATCATCCCTGAAGAAAAATACGACATTAAAGACGTTGTTGCAAAAGTTAAAGATGGTTATGAAAACAAAGGTAAAGAACGTCACCTTATCGTTCTTGCTGAAGGTGTTATGCATGCCGAAAAATTCGCTGAATTGATGAAAGAAGCTGGAGATACTAGTGACCTTCGTGCTACAAACCTTGGTCACATCCTTCGTGGTGGTGCTCCATCACCTCGTGATCGTGTTCTTGCTTCTTGGATGGGGGCACACGCCGTTGAACTTCTTCTTGAAGGACGCGGTGGACTTGCTGTTGGTATCCACAACGAAGAATTGGTAGAAAGCCCAATCCTTGGAACAAAAGAAGAAGGTGCTTTGTTCTCATTGGCAGAAGATGGAAGCATTATTGTCAACATGCCTCACAAAGCACGCCTTGACTTTGCTAAATTAAACCGTGACATTGCTCACTTATAGTATTGTATTTATAGATTAAAAATTATTATTGTTATTAAAAGTCGTTAAATCGACGAAAAATAAAGGGAGTTTCATATTATCATGAATAAACGCGTAAAAATCGTTGCAACACTTGGTCCTGCGGTAGAACTCCGCGGTGGTAAAAAATTCGGCGAAGCTGGATATTGGGGTGAAAGCCTTGATGTTGAAGCATCAGCTCAAAAAATCGCTGAATTGATTAAAGAAGGTGCGAACGTCTTCCGTTTCAACTTCTCACACGGTGACCACGCAGAACAAGGTGACCGTATGGCAACTGTACGTCGTGCAGAAGAAATTGCTGGTCAAAAAGTTGGTTTCCTTCTTGACACTAAAGGTCCAGAAATCCGTACTGAACTTTTTGAAGGTGACGCTAAAGAGTATTCATACAAAACTGGTGAAAAAATCCGTGTTGCTACTAAACAAGGTATCAAATCAACTCGTGAAGTTATTGCATTGAACGTTGCTGGCGCTCTTGACATCTACGATGATGTTGAAGTTGGTAAACAAGTTCTTGTTGATGATGGTAAACTTGGTCTTCGTGTTATTGCTAAAGATGATGCAACTCGTGAATTCGAAGTTGAAGTTGAAAACGATGGTGTCATCGCTAAGCAAAAAGGTGTAAACATTCCTTACACTAAAATCCCATTCCCAGCTCTTGCTGATCGTGACAACGCTGATATCCGTTTCGGTCTTGAACAAGGTCTTAACTTTATCGCTATCTCATTCGTACGTACTGCAAAAGACGTTAACGAAGTTCGTGCTATCTGTGAAGAAACTGGTAACGGACACGTTCGTTTGTTTGCTAAAATCGAAAACCAACAAGGTATTGACAACATTGATGAAATCATCGAAGCTGCTGACGGTATCATGATTGCTCGTGGTGATATGGGTATTGAAGTACCATTCGAAATGGTTCCAGTTTACCAAAAAATGATTATCACTAAAGTTAATGCAGCTGGTAAAGCAGTTATCACAGCAACTAACATGCTTGAATCAATGACTGACAAACCACGTGCTACTCGTTCTGAAGTATCTGACGTATTCAACGCTGTTATCGATGGTACTGATGCAACTATGCTTTCAGGTGAATCTGCAAATGGTAAATACCCAGTTGAAGCTGTTCGTGCAATGGCTACAATCGATAAAAATGCTCAAACTCTTCTTAACGAATACGGACGTCTTGATTCAACATCATTCGCTCGTACTTCTAAAACAGAAGTTGTGGCTTCAGCAGTTAAAGATGCAACAAGCTCAATGGATATTAAACTTGTCGTAGCTCTTACTGAATCTGGTAATACTGCTCGTCTTATCTCTAAATACCGTCCAGATGCTGACATCTTGGCTGTAACATTTGACGAAAAAACTCAAAAATCACTTATGATTAACTGGGGTGTTATTCCGGTTGTAACTGAAAAACCTGCATCAACTGATGACATGTTTGAAGTTGCTGAAAAAGCTGCCCTTGAATCAGGATTAGTTCAATCAGGTGATAACATCGTTATCGTCGCTGGTGTTCCAGTTGGTTCAGGTGGTACAAACACAATGCGTATCCGCACTGTAAAATAATTAAATAATGGAAAAGCCTATCATATCAAGCTTTATCGCGTGTGATAGGGCTTTTTTTATGTTGTGGGGCATTTTTGTGGCATACTACAGACATAATTCATCTATTACATCAACAATTTTATCTTTCATCTTGTTTGTGGGGTGCAAAATCTTTCTTTGTATTGAAGTCTATTTGATTTTGAAAGTAAGTATCCATATCTTTCCAATCTAATCTGAAAATTTTTCTTTTTTCTAAATTATTTCACTTACTCTATATAGGCTGTTATGTTTACGTGTTAGCGGTTTTTTCTTGATTTTCGGATGAAATGACCTACTTTTTTTATACAATGAAAAATGATATAATAGAACAAAGAATAGGAGAAATTATGGTAAAGCGCGATTTTATTCGAAATATTATTATAGCTTTGATAGCTATTTTGGCGATATTCTTGCTGAGGATTTTTGTTTTTTCAACATTTAAAGTTCATGAGGATGCGGCTAATTCGTATTTGTCGAATGGGGATGTTGTAGTTGTCAATCGTAATCGGACTCCTCAATACAAGGATTTTATTGTTTATGAAGTTGATGGTACTTTTTATATTAGTCGTGTTATTGCGACTGCTGGTGAAAGTGCGACAGTTATGGACGATATCCTGTATATTGATAACGAAGTTCAAGAAGAGCCATACATTAGCCAAATTAAGTCTGAATATCTATCGACATCGGATAATCAACAAGCCTTTACATCTGATTTTTCCGTTAATACTATCACGAATAATAAATATAGCGAAGTGCCTAAGGGAAGTTATCTGGTATTAAACGATGATCGTCAGAATACAAATGATAGTCGTACGTTTGGTCTGATTAAAGAAAGTCAGATACGCGGTGTCGTTACGTTTAAACTATTACCACTGAGTAAATTTGGCTTCATCACAACAGAGTAGCAGTAGCTGCTCTGTTTTTTATGAGATATACCAATCGATAATCGGTATATATAAAACTATACCAATTTAATTGTTGACAATATAAAAACAAAGTTATATACTGATATTGTTGGGTTTTATAGAGTCTTCATTAGACTATACCAATTTAAAAAATAAGAAAGAATTAGCAAGTAAAGTCTTGTTAAAGGTGAGAATTATGTGTGGTATTGTTGGTGTTGTAGGAAATAAAAATGCAACAGACATTTTGATGCAAGGTCTTGAAAAGCTCGAATATCGTGGTTATGATTCTGCTGGAATTTACGTGACTAATGGTACAGATCAAGGACGTTTGATTAAATCTGTTGGACGCATTTCAGATCTTCGTGCTAAAATTGGCATTGATGTGGCAGGATATACAGGTATTGGTCACACACGTTGGGCAACTCATGGTCAAGCAACAGAGACAAATGCTCACCCACATACATCAGAAACAGGACGTTTTGTCTTGGTTCATAATGGTGTCATTGAAAACTATTTGCAAATTAAAGAAACATATCTTTCAGAACATCATTTGAAAGGTGAAACAGATACAGAAATTGTTGTTCATTTAGTTGGACAATTCGTTTCAGAAGGTTTATCAGTTCTTGAAGCTTTCAAGAAAGCTTTAACTATCATCGAAGGTTCATACGCTTTTGCACTTGTTGATTCAGAAGATGCAGATACGATTTATGTTGCTAAAAATAAATCCCCGCTTTTGATTGGTTTAGGTGATGGTTACAACATGGTATGTTCGGATGCGATGGCAATGATTCGTGAAACAAGTGAATTTATGGAAATTCATGATAAAGAATTGGTTGTCTTGACTAAAGATTCTGCGACAGTTACTGATTACGAAGGTAATGAAATTGAACGCGAATCATACATAGCTGAGCTTGATTTGTCAGATATTGGTAAAGGAACTTACCCTTACTATATGTTGAAAGAAATCGACGAACAACCAACTGTTATGCGTAAATTGATTAATAATTACTCAGATAGCGAAGGAAATATGGTTGTTGAACCTGATATTGTTAAGACAGTACAAGAGGCTGATCGTATTTATATCTTGGCAGCAGGAACTTCTTATAATGCTGGTTTTGCATCAAAAGCAATGCTTGAAAAATTGACAGATACGCCAGTTGAACTTGGAATTGCTTCAGAATGGGGCTACAATATGCCACTTTTGAGCAAGAAACCAATGTTTATCTTGCTTAGCCAATCAGGTGAAACGGCTGACAGTCGTCAAGTTTTGGTAAAAGCAAATCAAATGGGTATTCCAAGTTTGACAGTTACTAATGTTCCTTGCTCAACGTTATCACGTGAAGCAACTTATACAATGCTTTTACACGCTGGTCCTGAAATTGCCGTTGCATCAACTAAAGCTTACACAGCACAAATTGCTGCTTTAGCCTTTTTGGCTAAGGCTGTCGGTGAAGCAAACGGCAAAAAAGAAGCGCTTGAGTTTGACTTGGTACATGAATTATCTATCGTTGCACAATCTATCGAAGCAACGTTGTCAGAAAAAGATATGATTGCTGAAAAAGTGGAAGCACTGCTTAAAACAACTCGCAATGCTTTCTACATTGGTCGTGGCAATGATTACTATGTTGCGATGGAAGCAAGTTTGAAATTAAAAGAAATTTCTTACATTCAATGTGAAGGATTTGCTGCAGGAGAATTAAAACACGGTACAATTTCATTGATTGAAGATGGCACACCAGTTCTTGGTTTGATTTCATCAAGCGAAGCGATTGCTAGTCACACACGTGGTAATATTCAAGAGGTTTCTGCGCGTGGTGCAAATGTATTGACAGTCGTTGAAGAAGAATTGGCTAAACCAGGGGATGATATTGTTGTTAACCAAGTTCATCCATATTTAACAAGCATTTCAATGGTAATTCCAACACAACTCATTGCTTACTTTGCTTCTCTACAACGTGGTCTTGACGTTGATAAACCACGTAACTTGGCAAAAGCGGTTACTGTTGAATAATCTCTTGTCAAATAGTAATTTCTAGGGTAAAATGAGTAATGTAACTTTTTTGAAGTCGGAAATAAAAGTTATAGCTATTTTTGATAAGGAGAAATGATGTCTTTACCAAATTGTCCACAATGTAACTCTGAGTATGTTTACGAAGATGGTTTATTACTAGTTTGCCCAGAGTGCGCTTATGAATGGAATCCAAGCGATTCAGTTGAAGAAGAAGGCTTGGTTGTTCTTGATAGCAACGGTACACGTCTTGCTGACGGAGATAGCATTACTATCGTGAAAAATCTAAAAGTAAAAGGTGCACCAAAAGACCTTAAACAAGGTACCCGTGTGAAAAACATTCGTCTTGTTGAAGGTGACCACAACATTGATTGTAAAATTGATGGTTTTGGCGCAATGAAATTAAAATCAGAGTTTGTTAAAAAATTGTAATGATTGAAAGCTAGACGAGATGTCTAGTTTTTTAGTTTGATGACGATTTTTGGCAAAATTTTTAAGCATGGACTAGTCAGTAAATGTCTGTTATTTTTATACTTTTTATGTAAAAATATTCTCAGATATATTCAAACCGTCTGAAATTTTGGTATAATAGAAACAAATTCTATTTAGGAGATCACATGTCGTATATTTTACAAGTTCTGCCAAGCTTGTTAGATGGCGCTAAGGTAACTTTGCAAGTTTTCTGTATTGTTATTGTTTTGTCAATACCGTTTGGTGCTATCTTGGCTTTTTTGATGCAGATTAAATTCAAACCATTACAATGGTTGTTGACGTTATATGTTTGGATTATGCGTGGAACACCATTGCTATTACAATTAATTTTCTTCTACTACGTGTTACCGAGCGTTGGTATTGTAATGGATCGCTTGCCAGCAGCTATTTTAGCGTTCACGTTGAATTACGCAGCTTATTTTGCAGAAATTTTCCGCGGAGGTATTGCAGCCATTCCTAAAGGGCAATACGAAGCAGCTAAAGTTTTAAAACTAAATCAACTTCAAACGATTCATTATATTATCTTACCGCAAGTGTTCAAGATTGTTTTGCCAAGTGTTTTCAATGAAATCATTAATCTAGTTAAAGATTCATCATTGGTTTACGTTCTTGGTGTGGGCGATTTGTTGCTTGCAAGTAAAACCGCAGCAAATCGTGATGCCACATTAGCACCGATGTTTGTTGCTGGAGCAATTTACTTGTTAATGATTGGTGTGGTGACATTAATTTCAAAACAAACTGAAAAGAAATTTAATTACTATAAATAAGAGGTGACCAGATGTTAGAATTAAAAAATATTTCCAAACAATTTGGTCAAAAGAAGATTTTTGATCATTTTAATTTGACGATTGAAGATGGCAAAATTTTATCTCTCGTTGGTCCGTCAGGTGGTGGAAAGACAACCTTGCTACGTATGCTTGCTGGACTTGAAAAAATTGATTCTGGAGAAATTATTCATAATGGTGAAGTCGTTCCTATCGACCATCTAGAGATGCTTAATTTACTTGGTTTTGTTTTTCAAGATTTTCAGCTTTTCCCTCATTTATCTGTTTTAGATAATTTGACCTTATCGCCTGTAAAAACAATGGGAATGACAAAAGAAACAGCTAAAGAAAAAGCGGTTACCTTGCTTCAACGCCTGGGTCTTGGTGAATACGCTGATGCTTATCCGTATTCGTTGTCAGGTGGTCAAAAACAACGTGTGGCTTTGGCGCGTGCTATGATGATTGACCCACAAATTATTGGTTATGATGAGCCAACATCAGCACTTGACCCAGAATTGCGTCAAGAAGTTGAAAAGTTGATTTTACAAAATCGTGAAGCTGGCATGACTCAAATCGTTGTTACCCACGATTTAAAGTTTGCAGAAAGCATTTCAGATCATATTTTAAGAATTAATCCAAAATAAAGAAAGTTTTACTAGGTGAGTTTATGAAATTCAAAAAAGTTCTTGTGGGCGTTTTGGCGCTTGTATCAACGCTAACTTTGGCGGCTTGTAGTTCTTCATCATCTAAAAAAGCGACGAGTACTGACCAATGGGACACTTACGTCAAAAACGGTGAGATTACTATCGGGTTTGACAATACATTTGTTCCTATGGGGTATGAGGATGAGGACGGAAGTAATGTTGGTTTTGATATTGATTTGGCAAATGCCGTCTTTAAAGAATATGGTATTACCGTCAAATGGCAATCAATTAACTGGGATATGAAAGAAACCGAGTTAAATAACGGAACTATTGATTTAATTTGGAACGGTTATTCTATCACAGATGAGCGTTCTGAAAAGGTGCTCTTTACGGATCCATACATGGTTAATGAGCAGGTATTGGTAACTAAAAAATCGTCAGGCATTACAAGTTTTGCTGACATGAAAGACAAAGTTCTTGGTGCACAGTCAGGGTCATCTGGTTACGATGCGTTCACCTCACATCCAGAAGTGTTGAAGGACATTGTTTCTGGTGGCGATGCGACACAATACGAAACCTTCACACAAGCGCTTATCGATTTGAAAAATGACCGTATTGACGGTTTGTTGATTGATAAAGTTTACGCTAATTACTACCTTGAACAAGAAGGTGAACTTGATAACTACAATATCATTTCAAGTGAATTTGACGGTGAAGACTTTGCCGTCGGTGCTCGTAAAGCCGATAAGACACTTGTTAAGAAAATCAATCAAGCTTTTAAGAAGTTGTATCAAGACGGTACATTTCAAGAAATTTCAAACAAATGGTTTGGTGAAGATGTCGCAACAGACGACGTTAAAAACTAAACGAGGAATAGCAAAACTCTGAGGTTAGCCTCAGAGTTTTTGTTTATTATGATTTTGATAGATTTCTTGTTTAGTCAAAAGTCTAGAACAGCATATTTAGTCTTTTGCTTCAATATTAGAGTTATCGCTAATTGAGGTAATTTGGTGGAAAATAAGATGCCATTCTTCTTTACGACGCCAAATGCTGGTGTGTGATTTATGACCAAGCGTGTAAGTGATGAGTTTTGTTTTTTGGCTGATTGACGTCATTTGAAAATCATCAAAATTGCTCATGTAATGTTTTTTACGGGAAATCATTTCCTCTTTTGAATAAGTTTTTCCGTCATCGTCAATAAGTGTAAAACTATCAGCTAGCAGGTCTTCGTAGTCTGGAATTTTGGAAAGAATGATTTTTTCGTCTTTATAAAGTTTTTTATAAACATTTTCCCAAATTTCATCTTCAGGAATAGCAGCAGGTTCAACGTGAACGTCGGTATCATACACCGAAAATTCCTGACTGAGCAATGTTTCAATCTGTTCGGTAATTTCATGGCTTTCGTAAACAGAAAGGTCTGGATTCATTTCGACGACAATATCAAGGTAAATATTACTTCCGTATGAACGCCCACGTTGAGATTTAACAGCAGTTACTTTAGGAATTTTTAAAATGGCGTCCTTGTATTTTTTTAGCTCTTTTTCATCAAATCCGTCTGATAAGCTAAAGGCGCTTTCCATAAAAATGTCATAAGCCGTTTTCAAGATAAAATAGGTAATGACAATGGCGGCAAGTCTATCAATGATAACAAGATTGAAAGAAGCGGCAACAATAGCAACAGATGTACCAATAGAAGTGACCGCATCAGAAAGATTATCCTTTGCAGCAGCAACCAGAGCACTTGATTTCACCTTTTGTGATAGGCGTTTATTGTGAACATAAACACCATACATAATAATAGCTGAAATGACACCGACGATAGCTCCCTCTGGGTCAATGGCTGTGCTGCTTCCAGAAATGATTTTCTGAATTGTTTGAGACAGCACTTGGAAACCAACGATAAACATGATAAATGATGTAATCAAACTCGCTAAATCTTCAATTTTCCAATGCCCAAAACGATGTTCGGCATCTGCTGGCTTACTGGCTAAATGAAGTCCGATTAGCAGAGCAACATTTCCCAAAATATCAGATAAGTTGTTAAAACCATCGGCAATAAGTGATGATGAATTAAGCGTGTAACCTGCAATTAGCTTGGCGATAGAAATTGTAAGATACGCAATGATACTTACTATTGGACCACGTTTAGCTAACTGAAGATTTTCAGCTGGTGTTGGCATAAGCAATAACTCCTTTGAAAACGATAGTTATATCATAAAATCAATAATTGTTAAAATAAATATTACTCTCTATTATATCATTAGTTTAAGCTTGTCACAAAGAAAATATGATAAAATCAATTATTTAGCGTTGATAGCAAATTAAAAATCTGGAACAAATTCCAGACTTTTGATTAATGGTTATCAAAATAATGTTTTGTTTCTTTTATAATAATTGGTGAAAGTGCTAGTAAGGCAATCAAGTTCGGAATGGCCATAAGCCCGTTAACAATATCAGCGATAACCCAAATTGTTTCTAGGCTGATGTAACCACCCAAAGCAACCATAGCAACAAAGACAATACGATAAACCGGGATAGCTTTGACACCAAATAAGAACTCAAAACAACGTTCCCCATAGTAGCACCAACCAAGAATCGTTGTGAAAGCAAATAAAATCAAACTAATAGTTAAGGCATAAACACCGAAGTTTCCAAAGACAGATGAAAATGCTGATTGCGTGAGCGTTGCTCCATTCAAATTGCTTGACCAGCCACCAGTAACGATAATAGAAAGACCTGTTAAAGTACAAATAATAATGGTATCAATAAATGTTCCTGTCATAGAGACAAGTCCTTGTTCAACAGGTTCTTCCGTTTTAGCAGCAGCGGCGGCGATAGGTGCAGAACCAAGTCCAGATTCATTAGAGAAGATACCACGTGCAATCCCTGCTTGAATAGCTGTGACAACTGTTGCACCAGCAAAACCACCTATAGCAGCTTTTCCAGTAAATGCTGAGCGTAGAACTAATCCTAAACTTGGAACAATATTGTCAAAATGGAAGGCTAGGATTATAAGGGTTGTTAAGATGTAAATAATTGCCATAAAAGGAACAATCTTTTCAGCTACTTTAGAGATAGATTGAATGCCACCAAAGATGATAATACTAACCAACACAGCTAAAATGAGACTGATCACTTTAGGCGACCAACCAACGGTATTGTTAAGAGAGTCTGTAATAGAATTAACTTGTGTAAATGTCCCAGAACCAAAAAGTGCTACCATAACACCAAAGATAGAAAAAGCAATAGCGAGCGGTTTCCAATGTTTGCCCATTCCATTTACGATATAGTGCATGGGTCCGCCTGCGATGTCCCCGTTGGCATCTCGGGTACGGTATTTAATGGCAAGAACGCCTTCGGCATACTTGGTTGCCATACCGAAGAACGCAGCTATCCACATCCAAAATAACGCCCCAGGTCCACCTAACTTAATGGCAGTTGCAACTCCGACGATATTCCCGGTTCCGATGGTTGCTGCGAGAGCTGTTGCAAGAGCTGCAAAGCTTGAAATATCTCCTTGACCTTTAGCTTCAGCTGAAAAGATGAGTTTCAAGGCTTTTGAAAGGCGGAAAACCTGCAACAGACCTAAACGCGTAGAAAGGTAAATCCCAGTTCCGACAAGAAGAACAAGAAGGGGCGGTCCCCAGACAAGGCTGTCTAAAGACGATAGAAAATCATACATAAGTAAAAACTCCTAATAATCATAGCACTTAAATCACTGGTTAAAAGATAAAACCAATTGTTTAACTATTAACCACTAAATGAGTACTAGTCTTTATCTATTTTTCGTATTTTCAGAAAAAATAGAATCATTTCAACTTATTTATTATATAGAGAGAAACGCCGTTTGTCAAATTGTCATCTGAAAAGTCTATATCAATAAAGGATAGAGAAGGCTTGGTTAAGGGAGTTTACAAATCTTTGTCAGAACATAATCATCAAAAAGTTGAGCGAATGAAAAATGCTGTCTATTCACTAAATAAACCTACTGTTATTTAAAAATATATTTAAATAGTAAATCATAGCAACAATATTGTTATAGTATCATTTTTCAAGAACATAGTAATAGAAAACGCCTATATTTCTGGGTATAATACAAGAGTAAATCAAAATATGAGGTGACTATATATGACAAAACAATTTCCAGAAGGATTTTTATGGGGTGGTGCAACAGCTGCCAATCAATTTGAAGGAGCTTGGAATGTTGACGGACGCGGTCCAGCAACATCGGATACAGCGCGTGCCGTTGCTCCAGAAGAACGAAAATCAATGGGAAGTGAATTTAACTCGCCAATGACTCGTGCAAAATTGGATGCAGCTTTGAATGACAAAGAAGGGCTTTATCCAAAACGTTGGGGGGCTGATTTTTACCATCGTTATAAAGAAGATATCGCTCTTTATGCTGAAATGGGATTCAAGACTTTTCGTCTTTCTATTGCATGGTCGCGTATTTTTCCAAATGGTGATGATGCGACACCGAATGAAGCTGGTTTAGCTTTTTATGATAAGGTTTTTGATGAGCTTAATAAATACGGCATCGAGCCACTGGTTACTTTATCTCACTATGAATTTCCAATCCACTTGGTAACAGAATACGGTGGCTGGAAAAATCGTAAAGTGATTGATTTCTTTGTTCGTTATGCTGAAACTGTCTTTAATCGTTACAAAGATAAGGTCAAATATTGGTTGACATTTAATGAAATCAATATCATTGGTATGACTGGTTATTTATCAGGTGGGCTCTTGTTTGATGATGGCAAATTGGACCTACAAGATATGTATCAAGCAGCTCATCATCAGTTTATAGCATCAAGTTTGGCAACAAAAATCGGTCACGAGATTAATCCTGATTTCAAGATTGGGTGTATGTTAGCGCGTATGCAAGCCTATCCTGCGACTTGCAATCCAGAAGACGTCATGGAAGAAATCAAAAAAGACCATGAAAATCTATTCTTCTCTGATGTTCAAGTTCGCGGAAAATACCCAGCATATGCCAAACGTTTCTTTAAAGAAAATAATATCGAATTAGAAATCGCAGACGGTGACCTTGAAATTCTTGAAAAATATCCTGTTGATTTCATGTCATTCTCATATTATATGAGTTCAATTGCTCGTAAGCAAAAAACTGGCGACCAAACAGCAGGAAATCTTATCCTAAGTGAACCAAATCCATATCTTGAAGCTTCTGACTGGGGTTGGCAAATTGACCCTGTCGGACTCCGCATTACGCTTAACAATCTTTATGATCGTTACCAAGTACCACTTATGGTTGTTGAAAATGGTCTAGGTGCTCTTGATACAGTAGAAGAAGACGGTTCGATTCACGACCAATACCGTATTGATTATCTTCAATCACATGTCAAACAAATGTATGAAGCCATTGAGGACGGTGTTGATTTGATGGGATACACTTGGTGGGGTTGTACAGACCTTGTTTCGGCGTCAACTTCTGAAATGTCAAAACGCTATGGTTTTGTTTACGTTGATGCTGACGACCAAGGAAACGGTAGCTTTGACCGCTCGCGTAAAGATTCATTCTTCTTTTATAAAGATTTGATTGCAACACGTGGTGCTAATATTTTAAACGATTAATGATAATAAACTCAGTTGGGCTTTTTCAGCTGAGTTTATTTGCTAGGAAGGAAAATGATATAAATGGCAACAAAATTGTATTTGATGCGCCATGGCGAGACCTTATTTAATACACAAGGGCGGGTGCAGGGAGCTTGCGATTCGCCTCTAACAGATTTAGGTATTCAGCAAGCTCTTCTTGTCAAAGATTATTTTAATGAAAATAGCATTTGGTTTGATAGTGTTTATTCTTCAACGCAAGAACGAGCGACAGATACTGCTAAATTAGTATCTGGTCAATCACAAGTCACCCAATTAAAAGGCATCAAGGAGATGAACTTTGGTGAGTTTGAAGCTCAGCCTGAATTTCTTTTGCCTAAATTTAGAACAGGTGCTAATTCGTTTGAAGATTTGTTGGTGCCTTTTGGTGGCGAAGACATTGTAACTGTTGGTAAGCGGGCTTTGGACAGTATTCTTGAAGTGCTGGCAAACGATGATCATGCTGATAACATTTTAATGGTTAGCCATGGAGCAACGATGTGGGGTATTTGTCTGCAGCTCGGTATTCAATTTCCAGAGGGAGTTGGCTTTTCAAATTGTGCTATTTGTGAGTTCCAATATCATCAAGAACAGTTAGAGTTGCAAAAACTGATTTTACCAACCAAGGCATTTAAGACATATTCATTTGAAAGGGATTAAAAATGGTTAAAACTTTTTATGTAATGCGACATGGTCAAACGCGCTTTAATCTTCAAGGACGTATCCAAGGAGCTTGTGATTCTCCCTTGACTGAACTGGGAATTGAGCAAGCAAAGTCTGCTAGACAACATTTTAAAGAAGAGGGCATTACGTTTACACGTGTCTATTCTTCGACGCAGGAACGTGCTTGTGATACTGCTGAATTAGCAACGGGGCGTACGGATTATATTCGTTTGAAAGGACTAAAAGAAATGGATTTTGGTTCTTACGAAGCACACCAAGAATACCTCAATCCACCTTTACACCGTGAAGATGGTTCAGGTTACCGTGATTATTTTGTGGCTTATGGTGGCGAATCCAATGTTCAAGTTTATGAACGAATGGCTAAGACCATTCGTGAGGTTTTAGAGCAAAGTAGTGATGAAGACCAGCTCTTATTTGTCAGTCATGGTGCGGCAATAACCCAGTTTTACCGCCATGCTACGCTGAATCCGCCAGTTCCTAATAAACGTCTGGCAAACTGTGCCATTTTCAAAATGACTTATGACGGTAAGGATATTATGGTGCAATCAATCTATAATCCAATAGAAAAAGAGTATATTTTTGAAAGGAAAGAGAATGACTAAGACACTCTACTTAATGCGTCATGGAGAAACCTTGTTTAATCAACTTGGGTTGATTCAAGGCTGGTGTGATTCCCCCTTGACGACAAATGGCAAGCAGCAAGCTCAAGCAGCGCGTGATTATTTTCATACTCATCACATTACTTTTGATGAGCTTTATTGTTCGACCGCAGAACGTTGTTCTGATACTTTAGAAATTGTGAGCGGACGTGCAGATTATACACGACTCAAAGGCTTGAAAGAATTTAATTTTGGTCGAATGGAAGGAAAGCCAGAGTATTTACATCCGAATCGTGAACCCAATCAAAAGGGACATGGTGATTTCTTCCTAAAATATGACGGTGAAAGTGAAACGCAGGTAAGAGAACGGGTTAGTGATACTGTTTTTCGTCTAGTGTCGCAATCAGACGATGACGCAACGATTTTAGCAGTTAGCCATGCAGGTGCAATTATGAGCTTTTTTAGTGCTTTAAAATTAGAAAATCACCCTGAATTGCATTTTTCAAATTGTTGCATTTTTCATTACAGTATCACGGATGACACTTATGATTTAATTAGAATCATTGACCCCGTTAGTGGGCAAATTTATGATAAATAGTATTGTTAGCGAGGAATAGCAAAAAGCAGGTTAAAAGAAGTAGATATTTCGTTTTTTCGATAAATTTTGATATGATATAATGAAAGCAACTGAAAATTAGGAGCTGTTATGAAATTCGAGAAAAAACAAGTCTATTATGTTGTACTTGCCTTTGTCCTTTGTTATGCTATCCAAGCTTATTGGAGTAATGGTGCATCAATTGTCGGAACGATTTATAAGGCAAGCTTCCCCTTTTTAATTGGTGCTGGAATTGCCTATATTGTCAACATTGTCATGAGCTTATATGAGATGCTCTACACGCGCGTTATCAAAAATAGAATACTCTTGAAAGCCAAACGTGCGATTTCGATGATTTTGGCATACTTGACCTTTATTTTATTGATTAGCTGGCTTTTTTCGATTGTCCTGCCTGATTTGATTTCAAGCATCAATTCTTTGCTGAAGATTGATACGACCGGCGTTGCTAATTTTATTAAAGAAGTTAGTGATAATAAGGCTATCAAAGAATTACTTGATTATTTTGGAAATTCATCTGATATTACCTCAACCTTTTCAGAGTATAGTCAGCAAATTTTAAACCAAGTGTTGTCTGTTTTAACAGGGCTTTTGACGTCGGTTAGTACGATTGCTTCAACTGTTTTAACTGTTTTTGTTAGCTTGGTCTTTTCGATCTATGTTTTGGCAAGCAAAGAACAATTGGGGCGTCAATTTAATCTTTTGATTGATACCTATCTTGGCACATACGCTGAAAAAGTTCACTATGTCTTAGATATTCTACATCTACGTTTTCATGGTTTCTTTGTTGGTCAAACACTAGAAGCGATGATTTTGGGGAGCTTGACAGCAGCAGGAATGTTTCTATTTAGTTTCCCTTATGCGGCAACAATCGGTATTTTGGTTGCATTTACGGCGTTAATTCCTGTGATTGGTGCTTATATTGGAGCAACAATCGGGTTTATCTTAATTGCCACGCAATCCGTTTCGCAAGCGTTTCTCTTTTTAGTTTACTTGGTTGTTTTACAACAATTTGAAGGTAATATCATTTATCCACGTGTCGTTGGTGGTTCAATCGGATTACCAGGTATGTGGGTCTTAATGGCAATCACAATCGGTGGTGCTTTATGGGGTATCCTTGGAATGTTAGTAGCTGTACCTTTAGCAGCAAGTCTTTATCAAATCATTAAAGACAACGTTGCTAAGCGCCAACAAGCAAACTTAGATAACTGAGATAATATGGATACAATCAATTTACTCTTTTCAATCGATGATGGCTATGTTTCGCAATTTATGGTCACGCTATATTCGATTTATCAAAATAGTAGCAATCATAACTTAGCAGTTTATGTTTTACAAAAGCAATTGTTAAAAAAGAATGATGACATTTCGGAATTCTGTCAAAAATTAGGTGTTCGTTATACGCCTGTTGTGGTTGGTGAGGAAGCATTTGAAGATGCTCCGACGACAGACCGTTACCCTGAGACTATTTATTATCGCCTTTTGGCTCATGAATATTTGCCAAAGGAATTGGACAAGATTTTATATGTTGATGCGGATATTTTGTGTTTGAATGATGTTGTTCCCTTATATAAGCTGAATTTAGGCGATAAACTGTATGCTGCTGCTAGCCATACGTCAGATGGCAATATTTCAGAACTTGTTAATAAACTGCGTTTACGGAATTTTGAGGCAGAAGGGTATTTTAATTCTGGCGTCCTTTTGATGAATTTGGTTGCTATTCGTCAATCGGTACGCCGACAAGACATTTTAGATTATATTGAGCAAAATAATCATCTCTTGTTGTTGCCAGACCAAGACATCTTGAATGCCTTATATGGGCATCAAACCTTGCAAATTCCTGACCAAATTTATAATTACGATGCGCGATATAATATTCTCTATTATACTAGAAGTTCTGGTAAATGGAATTTAAATTGGGTTATTGAACATACGGTGTTTTTACATTTTTGTGGACGAGACAAGCCGTGGAAAAAAGATTACCGTGGACGTTATAGCGCTCTTTATAAACACTATCAACACTGCGCATTACGTTTAAAAAATAAGAAAAATCATTAGAAAAAGTACCTCGACTTACGAATAAATAAGTGGAGGTACTTTTTATTATGTATGCAATTGAAATGAAAGCAGATGCTATGTTGCCACGAGAACGCTTGAGAGACTTAGGGGCAGAGCATCTTAGCAATCAGGAACTATTATCTATTTTATTACGAACAGGAACAAAAGCAACCCCAGTTTTGGAAGTTGCCAATCAAATCTTGAAAAATTTAGATAGCTTAGCTGATTTTCAACACCTATCCCTGCAAGAATTGCAACAAATCAATGGTATTGGTTATGTTAAATCAATTGAAATCAAAGCAATGATTGAACTAGCAAAGCGCATTAGCAAGGCTGAATATATCCAAAAAGAACGCATTATGAGTAGCGAACGTCTAGCGCGTAAAATGATGTTAGAATTGAGTGACCAAAAACAAGAACATTTGGTGGCTATTTATCTGGATACGCAAAATCGAATCATTGAACAACGAACGATTTTTATCGGTTCTGTTCGCCGTTCGATTGCTGAACCACGTGAAATTCTCTATTATGCATGCAAAAATATGGCAACATCAGTTATTATTGTCCATAATCATCCGTCAGGCTCCCCAGAGCCAAGTGAGAACGATCTGCGATTTACTCAAAAAATGAAACGCTCTTGTGAAGATATTGGTATTATTTGCCTTGACCATATCGTCATTGGAAAATACCAATATTACAGCTTCCGAGAAGAAACAGATGTTTTGTAATGTCGTTCACTTTGAATTGCTAATGAGAAAGCAGTAGAAGAAAATCATTCATAAAATATATTCTAAAAAATAAATGGTAAGCAATAAAAAAGATACTTTCGTTTAGAGGAAAGTATCCAGAATGTTTTTGAAGCTAACTTGATAGTTTATTTATTTTGATTAGATTGATTCATGAAATACAGTAAAGTTTGCAACTCACTTGTTAAATCAACGTACTGAACGATGATACCTTTTGGAACATTGAGGTGAACAGGAGAGAAGCTCAAAATACCATGAATACCAGCATCAACCAGTATATCTGCGACTTCTTGAGCTTTTGAACTTGGAACAGTTAAAATAGCTGTTTCAATACCAGCTTCTTGCGCGTGTTTTTTTAGTGATGAGATACCATAGATAGGGATGCCATCTAATGTTTCATGTCCCACCATTTCATTGTCATCAGTATCAAAAGCCATTGAAATTTGCATTTTATTACGATCGTGGAAGCGATAGTGAAGCAAAGCTCGTCCAATATTTCCACAGCCAACAAGAAGAACGTTTGTTGTGGAATGGTCGTTTAAAATATCAGCAAAGAAATTCATCAATTTTTTGACATCATAGCCGAATCCTCGACGCCCTAGCTCGCCGAAATATGAAAAATCTCGACGTACGGTTGCAGAATCAATTCCCATAGCATCTGCGATTTGTTTAGAACTCGCTTTTTCGACATTATCTGTATTGAATCGCTTGAAAATACGATAATAAAGTGAGAGTCGTTTAGCTGTTGCTTTAGGAATAGATTTCTCAGTAGTCACAATATCATCTCCCTTTTACTTTTTAATACTATTGTATCAAAAAGTTTGTGAAAACAGAAACAAATTTAACGAAATAAGCGAAAAAACGACTTAAATTAACAAAAAATGTTAGATATTAAGTCGTTTTTAGAGTTAAAAGGGTTATTAAACACGTTTTTTTGTGAAAATATCGCGTTCCACAAGACTGTCCATTAAGAAATAAAATTTTTCTTGAAGGATTTTATTGTCCTCAGATTTGAAGATATTGACAAAACGCAGACCAGATTTATCAGTAATGCTGAGTTTAAAACCTGTCAAATCTTTGTTGATCGTAATTTTCAATGGGAAACCATCACCAGAATTAGGTACTTTTTCCAACAAGCGTGTCAATTCGTAGTTTCCAATACGATTTTGTGAAAATGTGGTATCACGAAGCGTGTATTTTTTGATGTTATCGCTAATAGCATAACTATAAAGACAGTTCTCTAAAGTAATTTCTTTTTCAAATGCCATCTTATTTTCCTACAATTTCTATTAGTTTTTGAGCGAGTTGTTGGATTTCGCTGATTGTATTAAGCTCTGAAAAGCTAATGCGAATAGATTCTGTTAAACGTGGAGAATCGTCACCATAAATGCTAGACAAAACATGACTTGGATCGACCGTTCCAGCAGTACAAGCAGAACCTGTTGAAACGGCAAAACCTGCTAAATCAAGTTGCGTTAAAAGAATGCCGTTGTTTTGATTTGGAAAACCGATGTTAAGAACATGCGGCATTTTATGTTGGCTTCCATTGATATAATAATCCAAACCAGAAATGCCATCAAGGAATGCTTGACGAAGTTCTTGAACTTGTTGATAATTTTCATATTTATGAGCAATGGCGTCAGACAAAGCTTGTGCTAAACCGGTAATACCAATCATATTTTCCGTACTAGCACGGCGTTTCTCTTCTTGTTCACCGCCATGAAGCAAGTTATCAAAATGCTGTGGTGTTGAGTAGAGAATACCGACACCTTTTGGTCCATGGAATTTATGAGCAGAAGCTGAAAGAAAATCAGCTTTGATTTCTTCAGGAAAGACATCAACTTTACCAACGGCTTGAACGGCATCAATATGGAATGCGGCTTGGTGATCTTGAAGAAGTTCTCCAATTTCTTTAACAGGAAGAAGATCACCAGTTTCGTTATTAGCAAACATGATGCTAACCAAAATAGTATCATCACGCAAAGCATCAGCAACTTGCTGTGCAGAAATATGACCATTTTCAGGTTTTAGATAAGTCACTTCAAAACCAAAGCGTTTTTCCAGGTATTCCATGGTGTGAAGAACGGAATGATGCTCAATAGCAGTAGTGACAAGGTGTTTTCCTTTAGCTTGATTAGCAAGGGCGTAACCTTTGATAGCAGTATTATTGCTTTCGGTTGCACCAGACGTAAAGATAATGCGGCGTGGATCAGTTTTTAAGGCTGAGGCAATCATTTGGCGGCTCGAGCGTAGGCGTTGGTTAGCTTGACGTCCAATGCCATGAATACTTGAGGGATTACCAAAATCGTTGATCATGACTTCTGTCATTGCATCAATAACAGAAGGTATGAGAGGAGTAGTAGCAGCATTATCGAGATATATCATATATTAGTTAATCCTTTGTAGCGTTATATGAGAATAATGGGCTGAGTGGTGATTTTTCGTGAATACGAATAATCGCGTCAGCAATTAATTTACTTGCTGAAAGATATTTAATATTTTTTGGCAAGCGTTCTTTAGTAGCGACAGAGTCAGTTACTAAAATTTCTTTAATAGGAGCAGTATCAAGGCTTTCAGCAGCACCGCCAGCAAATAAACCGTGACTTGCTACGGCATAGATTTCTGTTGCACCATCGCGTTCTACGATTTTAGCAGCTTCAGCAAATGTTTTACCTGTGTTCAAAATATCATCGATAAGGATAGCTTTTTTACCAGAAACTTCACCGATGATATAACCTTCTTCGCGGTGAGAATCGTCTTCTGCATAATCAATGATTGCGATTGGTGAATCAAGGTATTGTGCTAAGCTACGGGCACGTTTGATACCAGAGTTTTTAGGGCTAACAACGACAACATCTTCACCTTTTAGTCCTAATTCACAGTAGTATTGAGCAAAAAGTGGAACAGTAAAGAGGTTATCAACTGGAACATCAAAGAATCCCTGCACTTGAACAGCGTGAAGGTCAAGTGTTAATAGACGATCTACGCCCGCTTTAACCAACATGTTAGCAACAAGTTTTGCAGTAATTGGTTCACGTGATGCAGCAATACGGTCTTGACGTGAATAACCAAAATAAGGGATAACCACGTTAACTGTGTTTGCACTAGCACGTTTACAAGCATCAACCATAATCAAAAGTTCCCAAAGGTTGTCATTAACAGGGTAGCTAGTAGATTGGATGATGTAAATATCATCTCCACGAACTGTTTCTTCAATGTTAATCATGATTTCGCCGTCTGAAAACTTACGTGTTGACACTTTTCCAAGTGGGACACCAACTGTGTCCGCAATCTTTTGTGCAATCTCTACGTTAGAAGAAAGAGAAAAAAGCTTGAATTGTTTGTCGGCGTAATGTTCTGCCATGATATAAATAAACTCCTTTAAAATTAATACTTATATTCTATCAAAAAAAATGAAATAATTCAGCACTTTCTCATGAAAAAGCACCTTAAATTCGTTTTAGAGTCGCGCTGAATCGAGCGACTTTACTTTTAGCGTACTTGAAATCGATAGTATGCTCGGCTAAGAAGTTGTCAAAATCTTTCTTACCTTGTTCGGCATTTTCAACTTCCAATTCAAGTTCGTAGTCTTTAATACCAGCGTATTGGTTGCTATCAAGTGCCATTAGACCAATTTTAGTCATTGTTTCACGGCGTGTTGTTGTAAGACTGCCAAAGTTTTTAAGACTTGAGAGTTTAACCCCGTTCTCTTCGATAAGGTTTAGAAAATCAACATCTGGAAATTTTCCAGATTTGATGATTTCTTTAGCATCTGCAACACTCAAATTATAGTTATATTCTAAGTTGCCAACTTCTTTTGGAATTTTTAGTGTTATTTCTGCACGGTTGGGCAAGGTTCTAATACGTAACGACATACGATTAGCCTTCATATCAAAGTTTTCTGAGTCGAAGTAGTAGTTTGTCTGTGTGACTGGTGCTACGTGTGAAAACTGATTATTGAGACGATTAAATTCGTCTTTAGTGAGTAAGGTTTTGTACTCAATTTCAAGGTGTGTCATAAATAAATTTCCTTTTTTTCACCATTAGATTTATGGTATAATTAGTTTATTATATTAATTCTATACAAAAGTCAATTTTTTGACAAGGATTGGTCATGTCTTTCGTGACAGGTCCATTAGGAAGGAAATGTGATGGACTGGGAAAAATTTTTAGATCCTTACATACAGACAGTTGGGGAGTTGAAGATTAAACTACGTGGTATTCGTAAGCAGTTTCGTAAGCAAAATCGCCATTCTCCAATTGAATTTGTAACTGGTCGTGTAAAATCAGTTGAAAGTATCAAGGAAAAAATGGAACTTCGGGGGATTAAACCTGAAAATATTGCACAGGATTTGCAAGATATTGCAGGTGTTCGTGTTATGGTTCAATTCGTAGATGATGTTGATGAAGTTCTAGCTCTTTTGCGTGGTCGTCACGACATGACAATTGTTCAAGAACGAGATTATATCAATAATATGAAAGCAAGTGGCTATCGTTCTTATCATGTTATTGTAGAGTATCCAGTAGATACGATAGATGGTCAAAAAACGGTCTTGGCTGAGATTCAAATTCGAACATTAGCCATGAATTTCTGGGCGACAATTGAGCATTCATTGAATTATAAGTACAAGGGTGAATTTCCAGATGAAATCAAGAAACGCCTTGAAACGACAGCAAAAATTGCGCTTGAATTGGATGAAGAAATGAGAAAGATTCGTGAGGATATTAGAGAAGCACAGCTTTTATTTGATCCCGCAAGTCGAAAATTAAGTGATGGTGTAGGAAATAGCGATGACACAGACGAATATTACAGATAAAGTGACACGAGTAGCTATCGTGGCAAACGGAAAATACCAAAGTAGGCGAGTTGCTTCAAAACTTTTTGCGACCTTCAAGGAGGACAAGCGATTTTATTTATCTAAGAAAGACCCTGATATTGTCATTTCTATCGGTGGTGATGGTATGTTGTTATCAGCGTTTCACATGTATGAAAAAAATCTTGATAAAGTACGCTTTGTCGGAATCCATACAGGACACCTTGGCTTCTATACGGATTATCGTGATTTTGAAGTTGAAAAATTAATCGAAAATTTGCATGCTGATAAGGGACATAAGGTTTCTTATCCTATTTTGAGGGCAAAAGTTACCTTGGACGATGGGCGTGTGGTTAAAGCGCGTGCGTTGAATGAAGTAGCCATTAAACGTATTGAAAAAACGATGGTTGCGGACGTGGTTATTGATAACGTACAACTAGAACGTTTCCGTGGTGACGGTCTTTCGGTATCGACACCAACAGGAAGTACAGCCTATAATAAATCATTAGGTGGTGCGATTTTGCATCCGACAATGGAAGCCTTGCAGCTGGCAGAAATTTCTAGTTTGAATAATCGTGTCTATCGCACGTTGGGGTCTTCAGTGATTGTTCCCAAAAAAGATAAGATTGAAATTATTCCTAAGCGTCAAGGTGTTTACACGATTTCAATCGATAATAAAACGATGCATTACAAAAATGTGTCTAAAATTGAATATTGCATTGACAATAAAAAAATTAGCTTTGTGGCGACGCCGTTCCATACAAGCTTCTGGGAACGCGTAACAGATGCCTTTATAGGAGAGTTGGAGTCGTGAGATTTGATTTTGTTGCTGATCGACAAACAAAAGTAAAAACATTTTTAAAAGGTCACGATGTTTCCAAAGGATTATTAGCTAAAGTGAAGTTCAAAGGTGGGAATATATGGGTAAATGGTGTTGAACAAAATGCCATTTATTTATTGAACGTTGGTGACGTTGTTACCATTGAAATTCCTGATGAAGAAGAGCACGAGACGTTAGTTCCTGTTAAACATGATCTTAATATTGCTTATGAAGATGAGCATTTTTTAATTATAAATAAATCGTATGGTTATGCCAGTATTCCAAGTGTTTTGCATTCCAATACGATTGCTAATTTTGTGAAATATTATTATTTAGAGCAAAATTATCCGAATAAACAGGTGCATATTGTGACACGTTTGGATAAGGATACGAGCGGATTGATGCTGTTTGCTAAACATGGCTATGCACATGCTAGATTAGATAAGCAACTGCAAAATAAAACCATTGAAAAACGGTATTATGCTTTGGTTTCTGGCAAAGGTGAATTAGCAGATAAAGGTGAGATTATTGCACCGATTGCTCGTTCAGATGATAGTATCATCACACGTTGTGTGCATCCGTCTGGCAAATATGCTCATACGAGCTACGAAGTTGTGGCGCGTTTTGGTGAGGTAGCTTTGGTAGATATTCGTCTCCATACGGGACGCACCCACCAGATTCGTGTGCATTTTTCGCATATTGGTTTTCCATTGTTGGGAGATGATATGTATGGTGGAAGTATGGATTATGGCATTACACGTCAAGCTTTGCATTGCCATTATCTTCGCTTTGTAAACCCATACACAAATGAAGAGATAATTCAGACTACAAACTTGACAGATGATTTTGATAGCGTTATCATGGAACTACAACAAAATTAGATAGAAGGTTAAAAATATGGGAATTCGATCTTTATTTGGTAGCTTACGGGAAAAAATTGTTGGTAAAAACCTCAAAATTGTTTTTCCTGAAGGAAATGATGAACGTGTACTTCGAGCAGCCGCTCGTTTGAAATTTGAGGGGTTAATTGAGCCAATTATTTTAGGAGACGCTAAAGAAGTTCGAGCTTTGCTTGCGAAATTTGGCTTCGCTGATCAAGATTATGTCTTTATCAATCCAGCAGAATACGATAAATTTGATGAAATGAAAGAAGCATTTCTTGAAATTCGTAAGGGAAAAGTGACACCAGAAGAGGCCGAGCGTTTGTTACAAGATGTCAATTATTTTGGTGTGATGCTTGTCAAACTTGGCTTGGCTGACGGAATGGTTTCTGGTGCCATTCATTCAACCGCTGATACGGTTCGCCCAGCGCTTCAAATCATCAAAACGAAACCTGGTATTTCACGTACTTCAGGGGTATTCTTGATGAACCGTGAAACAACTGAACAACGTCTTGTGTTCGCTGACTGTGCGATTAATATTGACCCTACTGCTCAAGAATTGGCTGAAATTGCTGTGAATACTGCGGATACGGCTAAAATTTTTGATATTGAGCCAAAGATTGCAATGCTGAGCTTTTCAACGAAAGGAAGTGCTAAGGCGCCACAAGTTGAAAAGGTACAAACAGCAACTAAAATTGCCCAAGAAACACGCCCTGACATTCTTTTGGATGGTGAATTGCAATTTGATGCGGCATTTGTTCCAGGGACAGCAGCTGTAAAAGCACCAGATAGTGATATTGCAGGACAAGCAAATGTCTTTATCTTCCCAGACCTTCAATCAGGAAACATTGGTTATAAAATCGCTCAACGCTTAGGGATGTTTGAAGCTATTGGACCAATTCTTCAAGGACTTAACAAGCCTGTGAATGATTTGTCACGTGGCTCAAGTGCTGAGGATATTTACAAATTAGCCATCATCACAGCTGCTCAGGCTATTGATGGCAACGATAATTAATAAAATTAACAAAGCTCAGTTGGTTTTTCCGACTGGCTTTCTTGTCTTAATAAGAAAAGAGGAAATATGTCAAAAATTGCTTTAGTTACGGGAGCTTCTGCTGGATTTGGTAAAGCTATCGTTGAGAAATTAGTATCTGACGGTTATCGTGTGATTGCTAGTGCCCGCCGTTTGGAAAAATTGCAGAGCTTACAAGCAGCACTAGGTGAACAGAATGTTTACCCTCTTCAAATGGATGTCTCACAAACACAAGCTATCGATGAAGCTTTAGCTTCTTTGCCTAAAGAATGGCGAGAAATTGATATTTTGGTTAATAATGCCGGTTTAGCACTTGGCTTGGATAAAGCATACGAGGCAGATTTTTCAGATTGGCTGACAATGATTAATACGAATATCGTTGGTTTGACTTATTTAACCCGCCAAATTTTGCCAGATATGGTTAAACGTAATACTGGTATGATTATCAATCTTGGGTCAACTGCTGGTACGGTTCCTTATCCTGGGGCTAATGTTTACGGTGCTTCAAAAGCTTTCGTGAAACAATTTTCATTGAACTTGCGTGCGGACCTTGCAGGCACTAAAATTCGTGTCACTAATATTGAACCAGGTCTTTGCGAGGGAACAGAATTTTCAAATGTTCGTTTCAAAGGCGACGATGAACGCGCTGAAAAACTCTACGATGGCGCACATGCTATTAAACCAGAAGATATTGCCAACACCGTTTCTTGGGTGACAAGCCAACCTTCTCATGTCAATATCAATCGCATTGAAATAATGCCTGTTTCCCAATCTTTTGGACCACAACCCGTTTACCGAGATTAAAAAAGAGAGCCATATGGCTCTTTTTATCATTCCTATAAATCATTACCAATAGAAGGTCCTGATGTGGTATCAGACCAAGCAACGATGGCTTGACTAGTTTCTTTTAGATAACTAGACAGAAGTGGCCTTAAATCTTGAATGTAAGTTATGACACCAAGTGATTTACTAGAATTGTCTAAAATCAGCTGATAAGTTTGCATTAAGATGGCTTCAAAACTATCTGTCGGTATTTGCAAATGTAGGCTTTTTTCTGGAGATTGATGTAGACTTTGCCAAATCCATTCAGGAAGTTTCTCGCTTTCGTTTTCTGTGAAAAATGATCCGTCAGAGCGATGGTTGCTATAAATGAGCTTTAAATTGTTATCATAAAAACTAGCTCGGTAGGGAAGATGAGCCAGTAATGCTTTAATGTCTTTCATGTTATCAATCATAACGATTTTGTCAGAAAAGCACAACTAAACTGTTTGTAAACTGCTATGAGAGACTTGCACATGCATTGTTTTGATAATTCAGAGGATAATATCAGAAAACGCTAACATCATACTATCTTCTTGCTAACAAACTGTTTATAATAGATAACAAAGATAGGTTGGAGGAAAACGATGAGTAAGATTATTTTTTTAGATGTTGATGGAACATTAGTGGATTATCATAATCGCGTGCCAGCGTCGGCTGTTAAAGCAATTCAACAAGCGCGTCAAAATGGACATTATGTCTTTGTTTGCACGGGGCGTAGTCGTGCGGAAATGCAGCCTGAACTGTGGGAAATTGGTCTTGATGGCATGATTGGTGGCAATGGTTCTTACGTTGAATATGACGGTAAGGTTATCATGCACCAGTTGATTTCAAAAGAGGATGCCAAAGCCATTGTTGACTGGCTACACGAACGTGGGTTGGAATTTTACTTAGAATCAAATAATGGTCTTTTTGCTTCGGAAAATTTTAAAGAAGTTGCCCGTCCAGTAATGCGACAATATGCGTTTTCTAAAGGAAAAACAGCGGCAGAAGTTGAGCATATGGAAGCAGAAGATGCCCTTCATGGCTTGATTTATGGTGGCGAATTGTATCGTGATGATTTGAATAAGGTCAGCTTTATTCTTAATTCTTACCAAGACCATTTGGATTCAGCCAAAGCTTTTCCAAGTTTAAAAGCTGGAACATGGGGTGGTCGTGGTGAAACGGCGTTATTTGGAGACCTCGGTGTTAAAGATATTACCAAAGCACACGCAATCGATGTTCTTTTAGAACACTTGCAAGCTGATAAAAAGGATACCATTGCTTTTGGTGATGCCAAGGTTGATATTCCAATGTTAGAATATTGTGAAATTGGTGTTTCAATGGGAAATGGTGGTCCAGAAATTCTTGCTATGGCAGACATGATAACCGATGACGTTGAGGAAGACGGACTTTATAATGCCTTTGAAAAATTGGGATTAATTTAATAAGGGACTAAGTTTTATATGATGTAAAAAGGATTTGGAAATAATTTCCAAATCCTTTTTACTATGTATAAGAAAAAATACTTGACATTTTATTTCTATATAGTAAAATCCAACTAAAGTTCTATATAGAAATAAAAAATCTAAGCGATTGAAAAATGATACTAATCTATAGCGCTGAACTAAGTATAAAACAAATCTAAAAAATAATGAAAGAAAGGGTTTATACTGACGGGAGCTACCCGCTAATATAAATATAAGAATAAATGGATAAATTTGCTAGAGGCTCATATTTGATGACACATATTACGTTATTGAATGGAAGGTATTTCAATAAGCTGCTGAGTAAGACAGAAGCTGTTTACTCTGGAGAGCAAGGGAAAATTTTGACTACATTACGTGATTTCGGTGATGATTTAACAGCTAGTGAGATTTCCAAGTATTCTGGACTTGCTAACAACACTTTAACGAGTATGCTAAAAAAGCTCGAAACTATGTCTTTGATTAGGAGTGTCGCGCACCCAACAGATGGACGAAAAAAATTGTTTTCTTTAACGGATTTTGGTCGTGAACAAGTTGCTCTTGGCTATGAAGTTAGCCAAGAGGTTGGTAAAAATTTTTATCAAGGGTTCGAGCCACAAGAAATTGAGTTATTCGAAAAACAATTAGAACGTATTTTGGAAAATATAGAAAGGGTTAATAAGAGTAAAAACGATTGATATCTATGAAGAATAAACGTAAATGGAATGTTTTGCCAGCAATTATAACCACAGCAATACTGGGATTTGCTGGAGTACTTGTGGAAACTTCAATGAATGTAACTTTTCCAGTATTAATGAGAGAGTTTGGTGTTAATGCAACAGTTATCCAATGGGTAACTACTGGAAATCTGTTGGCGGTAGCTATTATTGTTCCGTTGTCAGCATACTTGATTCGTCACTTTTCAGAGCATCAGATTTTTCTTAGCGCAAATCTTTTCTTTATAACAGGCTTGATATTTGATGCCCTTGCTTCGAATTTGTGGATGCTCTTACTTGGGCGTATTTTACAAGGAATTGGGACAGGTGTAGCATTACCTTTGCTATTTCATATTATTTTACACCATGTTCCTATTGAACGTCGTGGCTTTATTACTGGAATTGCAACGATGACTACCTCTTTTGCACCAGCGATTGGTCCAACTTACGGAGGAATAATGTTAACTGCATTTGGTTGGAAGTCCATATTTCTATTTTTAATACCAATTCTTTTGATCTCCACATTGGTTGGTATCGGTTCAATTCCACATATAAAGGTTACACAAAATGGTCAATTCAATATTCTGGCTTTTGTTTTTCTAGGAGTTGGTTTAGGTTCTTTACTACTTGCAATTGAGCAATTATCAATATTTTGGCTTATTCTATGTATGATAGCATTCATTCTATTTTATGTATCTAATCAAAAAGGGCTCCTACTTAATTTGCATGTTTTTAAGAATAAAACTTTCGTTTTTTTGATGTACGGTGTATTAGGATTTCAAATGGTTTCCCTAGGATTGTCTTTTATTCTGCCCAATCATCTTCAAATAGTTTTAGGGCAAACTTCTACTCAAGCGGGATTGTTCATGTTTCCTGGCGCTATACTAGTTGCTATTTTATCCCCAATTTCTGGATTTATTATGGATAGAATCGGTGCTTTTAAACCTATTATTACAGGAGTTTTGATAACATTCTTGGGCCTTCTAATGATGGTAATAATGTTTATCAAGGCTTCGGTTATCCAACTGTTATTTTTGGATATTTTGATTATGATGGGAGTTGGTATTGCAGCAAGTAATATCATTTCAACAACTTTGTCTAAATTAAGCGATGAAGAATTTGTCGATGGAAATAGCATCCTCAATACATTTCAACAATTTTCCGGTGCAATTTCGACAACAGTTGTTTCACAAATTTTTACCTTAGGCGAAATGTCTTCTGTAGCTAATGGTGCGGTTACCGGTAGTCGTAATGCAATTTTCTTTCTGATTGGTGTGGTTTTCATATCATTGATTTTAACTCTTAGTTTGAAATATCAAAATAGAATATAATATAAAATTTTTTATACAATGGTATAGTACAAGGAATGCGTTTTATATCATTAGTTTTTGTTTGATTTTAACGATATAATATTGTTGAAAAACCATTAGTGAGGAGATTTTTATGTTACACAAAAATTTAAACCCATTTCCAGAGCACTTTTTGTGGGGAGCTTCAACGTCAGCTTATCAAGTTGAAGGAGCTGCTTTAGAGGACGGCAAAGGTCCGTCATGCCAAGACGTGAAAGAAATTCCTGCAGGCACAGCTGATTTGTCAGTTTCAGTTGACCACTATCATCATTACAAAGAAGATATTGCCCTAATGGCAGAAATGGGCTTCAAATCATATCGCTTCTCTATTTCTTGGACACGTGTTTTGCCGAATGGAACAGGCGAGGTTAATCCAAAAGGGATTGAATTCTACAATAATTTGATTGATGAATGTTTGAAATATGACATTGAACCAATCGTCACAATGTTCCACTTTGATATGCCAGCAGCGCTTGATGAACGCGGTTCTTGGTCAACACATGATTCTGTTGATTGGTTCGCTGAATATGCGCGTGTCTTGTTTGAAAACTTCGGTGACCGTGTTAAATATTGGCTAACAATCAATGAACAAAACATGCTAACATTGGTTGGTCCAGTTATCGGTACGCTTCATGTGCCAGAAGGAACAACTAATCTCACTAAAGAGATTTACCAACAAAATCATCACCAATTGGTTGCGCAAGCTAAAGCAATGCAACTTTGCCATGAAATGCTTCCCGATGCTAAAATTGGTCCAGCACCAAATATTTCTTTGGTTTACCCAGCGTCATCAAAACCAGAAGATGTTATTGCTGCTCAAAACTTCAATGCGCTTCGTAATTGGCTTTATTTAGATGCTTATGTTTTCGGTGAATACAATAACCTAGCTTGGGCATATTTGGAAGAAAATGATGCTTTGCCAACGGTTACTGATGAGGACCGTGCTATCATGAAAGCAGCTAAACCTGATTTTATTGGCTTTAACTATTACAATACAGCGACTGTTGAAGCTTCTGACGGTAGTGAAGTCGCAGGAGCTAATGGTGACCAACAATCAAATCAAACTTTCCCAGGCTTTGCGAAGAGCGTTGACAATCCAAATCTTGTGAAAACAGAATTTGGTTGGGAAATTGACCCTATTGGTTTCCGTGCAACCGTCCGTGAAATGTACAGCCGCTATCGTTTGCCGCTTTTAGTTACTGAAAATGGTCTTGGAGCATACGATACTTTGACAGAAGACGGCAAAATTCATGACAACTACCGTATCGAATATCTTCGCCAACACATTGCACAAATTCAATTGGCTATTTCTGATGGTGTTGATATGCTTGGTTACAATCCATGGTCAGCAATCGACCTCATCTCAACACACGAAGGTATCCGTAAACGTTATGGCTTTATCTACGTTGACCGTACAGATGAAGAAGTGGGCAGTCTCAAACGCTACCGCAAAGATTCATTCTTCTGGTACAAGAAAGTTATCGCTACAAATGGACAAGATTTATCAGATTGATAAATTTTATAATGAAAATGCACTCAGCAATGAAGTTGAGTGCATTCTTTTATTTTTAAACCTTTGTAAATTGTTTTTTCTTGAGTTCAAACGTGACGTCTGTTTCTTGAGCGACAGCTGTTTCGTGAGTGACGATAATAACGGTTTTATTTTGCTTATGTGCAATATCTTTGAAGATATTGACAATGTCTTGTGTTGTTTCTTCGTCCAAGTTTCCTGTCGGTTCGTCAGCGATAATTAAATCATGTTCCGTTGCTAAAGCACGAACGATAGCAACACGCTGTTGTTGCCCACCAGAGAGTTGAAGAACTGGCTTGTCAATCATTTCTTTGGGAATACCAACGAGTTCAAAAAGTTCTTCGATTTTGGCATTGTCCACGGGTTTGTTAGAGATTTCTAGCGCCGTTTGAACATTTTGACGAGCAGTCATGTAGGTCATTAAATTATAAGCTTGGAAAATCGTTGAAACAGAGTTTTTACGGTAATTGGTCAAACCAGATTTATTGATATCATTATCTTCCAAATAAATTTCTCCAGCTTTGGGACTATCTAAGCCAGCTAGTAGAGAAAGGAAAGTTGTTTTTCCGCTTCCTGACTGACCAAGAATAGAGTAAATTTTCCCTTTTTCAAAGGTTAGATTAATGTCTTTAAAAAGATAATCGTCAGGATTGTTGGTGTACCAATAACCGATATTATGTGTTCGTAAAGTCATTTCTTAGTCCTTTCTAGTTAGATGATAAGATATCCTTAGGTTTCATGCGGATAATGCCAATACTTGCAAGAATTGTTGAAACAAATGAAATCAGAAGTGCGATTCCACCAAGTTTTGCGACATCAGTTCCTGTTAATTTGATATCAAGGTCGTCGATTGCTTGAGTTGAAGAGGTTGCCATTGATACCATATTACCCATGTCGCCACGACCTCCGCCGTCACCAGGGGCACCAGATTTTTGACCAGAATCACTATTGTTGCTGTCAGAAGAATTAGTATCTTGACCAGGACCACCGCCATTTAGTCCTGAATTTTGGGTCGTTTGTTCGGTAGAAGTTGATGATGACAAGAGCTGATTACCGAGCACATTTCCCACAAAATTACCAGCAAATGAAGCAATAATAAGTGATACCACCGTTACCATGAAGAGTTCCATAAAGAATTGACCGATAATCTTAATGCGATTTTCACCGAGGCTCATCAGAACACCGATTTCATAACGACGTTCACGAATGCTAAGGATAACAATAAGTGTCAATATAACAGCGCCAGCGATCGCTACTAAGATAACGATGTTTTGAGCGATTGATGAAATATTGTTAAGTGGTGAAAGCATTTGTTCGTAGATTTCATCACTTGAAGTGACAGAGTAAGAATCAGTATCGATTTCAGATTCTACTTCGTCAACAAAGTTGTCCATATCTTCTGGATTTGAGAGAGTATAAACAGCTGAATCAAGTGTGTCTGTTTCACCTTTCATTGTATCTGCTGTTGTTAGATTGGTGTAGATATTGTTTTGAGGATTTGAAGCATTAGACATCATTTGAGCTGTAGTAGCTGTTGATGAATTCTCATAGATACCAACGACAGTCAATGTATAACTTGTTTCAGTATCATCTACGGTTGTTGTTACGGTAAAGGTATCTCCGACACTAAGGTCATTAGCGTCAGCTAAATCTGAAGAAATCACTGCAGAATTATCCGCAGTATCAGACGTGATACCAACACCGTCAGTGATTTCACTTGTGCCAGATGTAAAGTCACTCACGTAATCAGTGCTGTTGACACCTGTAATGGTAAAGTCACCAGATGTCATTTCCATATCGCCACGACTAGAAGGTTGATTGCTATCAGATGAATCATCTGAGGAAGATGAAGATGATGTCGAAATAGCAGAAATGTCATCACCAGCTGTTGCTGTCGTTGTTGTGGTAAAGAGATAGGAGGCTACGCCGTCTTTTTCAGCGATAGACTCGGCTGTCGCAAGGTCAACAGAAGTAGTTGCTGAACTATCGTCACTAGAATCATCAGAACTGCTGTCGCTGTCAGGATTGAAAGCTTTCATCATCGCTTCCCGATTAACAGATAAGGTGACTGTTGCGCCAGCTTCACTTTTTGCTGATTCGACAGCTGAATCGGCAGCATTTTTAATGGTCAATCCAGCTAAAACGAAAATTAAAATAGCACTAGTTACTAAAATTAGTAGTGCCGTACGTCCTTTCTTTGCTTTTGTCGCAAGCCAAGCTCGCTTAATAAAGTTCATATAAAACTCTCCTTTGAAATTTTGATACAAAAACGAGTATAGACAACCCGTCTTAATTTCAACTGAAAGAAAACTGAAACAAAGCTTAAATCGTTTTGTCACGTTTTAAACATAAAAAACATACGACAAAAGCGAACGTTTTAAAAATATGAAATAAAATAATTGACATAAAACGAACGGTGTTATAGAATAATAACGGAAAGGTAAGTTTTTACCTAGCGATGCTCTGCTATTTTCAAGCGTAGGAGAGTTATAGGAAGGTCATTTTTTAATGAAAGAGTTTCTAGCTACTAGGCAAACTCTACTATCAAAAAGTAACTTTCTTTTTAATTAAGCCAGTTTTGATAGGTTGGAATTACGGTAGCAGAAGCTATGGAGAAACTGATATGTATAACGAAATGCCTGTCTTTGATTACGAAGATATCCAACTGATTCCCAATAAATGTATCATCAGTAGTCGTTCGGAAGCTGACACGCAGGTGACACTTGGCGATTATACTTTTAAATTGCCTGTTATTCCTGCCAATATGCAGACCATTATTGATGAAAACATTGCAGAAGATTTGGCTAAGAATGGTTATTTTTACATTATGCACCGTTTTGATGAAGAGGCTCGTAAACCATTTGTTGAGCGTATGCACGAGCAAGGGTTAATTGCGTCTATTTCAGTAGGTGTTAAAGACTATGAGTACGATTTCGTCACAAGTTTAAAAGATGATGCGCCTGAATTTATCACAATTGACATTGCCCATGGACATTCTGATAGTGTGATTAATATGATTCAACACATCAAAAAAGAATTACCTAAAACCTTTGTCATTGCTGGTAATGTTGGAACGCCAGAGGCTGTTCGTGAGTTAGAAAATGCTGGCGCTGATGCCACGAAAGTTGGTATTGGTCCAGGGAAAGTTTGTATTACTAAAGTAAAAACTGGTTTTGGAACAGGTGGGTGGCAATTAGCTGCGCTTCGTTGGTGTGCAAAAGCTGCTCGTAAGCCGATTATTGCTGATGGGGGAATTCGTACGCACGGTGATATTGCCAAATCGATTCGCTTTGGTGCAACAATGGTTATGATTGGTTCATTATTTGCAGGGCATTTGGAAAGCCCAGGAAAATTGGTTGAAGTAGATGGTGAGCAGTATAAAGAATATTACGGTTCAGCTTCTGAATACCAAAAAGGTGAACATAAAAATGTCGAAGGAAAGAAAATCTTATTGCCAGTCAAAGGACATTTGAAAGATACCCTTGTTGAAATGCAAGAGGATCTTCAAAGTGCTATTTCTTATGCAGGTGGACGTGATTTGCACAGCTTAACACGTGTTGATTACGTCATCGTTAAAAATTCCATTTGGAATGGTGATTCGATTTAAGTTTGAAATAGATATAAAAGCCGCTCTTTTGGAGAGGCTTTCTTTGCATTTTAATGATAAAACTCTGAAAATACTTTGTTTAAGTCGACATCTGCCTCGGCTAGCACCTTTTCCTTAGAACGAACAGCAGTTCCTTGTTGGGCTCTGACAAGGTGGAAAGCGTCAAAATCATAATTTCTTGGCAAATGCCACGAATGTAGTTAGGAGCAATGTTCAGAGTTGTATAGTGGTCTTGGTTAGTGTAAATAGCATCGAACCGCTGCAAGAAGCCAAAGCACTTGGCAATCATCGGTCATTATCCCAACAGAGCCATTATCAGTGTATTTGAATGCTTTGCAAGCAATTACATATTGTCACTCTTTCATTCGTGAGGTCAGATTGAAATTATGCAAAGGTGACACATAACAATGCTTGTGATTGTTTTGCTAGAGCTAATTCAATATCAGTCAATGGAAGATTGTCAACTTGTTTTTTTCAAAATTCTTAATAATTTGTCTGGTTCAATATGTGGACTGTCTGTCGCATAAAGACTTAAAATTGTGAGGTCATCGTTTGAAAATTGGGCAGCATAATCATCATAATTTATTTAAATCAATTGAAATGATTGACAGTAGAGTCTTTTGGGTTAACGGTTTGTGGTTATTGATTTAGTTATTCATTCTATTTGTGACTTTATGGATTGGTGCTTAGCCTGATCACGCTCAACCTTTGGTGATATTTATTGTGCTGAGCATATTGTGGACTTTGTCTTATCGACTGCTTTATTATTTCTTGAGTGAGATTAATGTCCCAATACTACCTTACCTTCATCCTTATCGTATAATGTTAAATATCCTAACAGTTTATAGTGTCTTGATGGTAACAGCGCTCATTCAATCACCTTTAGGATTATTAGCTTCTTATAGTGTTAACGTTTTTTTCACTTAATAACATGTTAATGACTGTATTTTCAGAAAATTACTTCTTTTAATATAGGACTAATGTCATCTTGCCATATAACCGTTGAAAATGATACAATAGACGTGTCATTAGTTAGTGATGGTTAAAATTTAATAAAACTTATTTATGCTACGAATGGGCGTAGCGTTTCTACAAGGCACCGTAATGTCTAACAATAAGTCTTTGCTCAATGATAGTTGAGATGTTTTTGCATATAGTTGTGAAAATATGACCGAGTAACAAGAGGTGTTTACCATATGTGTAAACACCTCTTGTTTGCTTTTATATGTGCCCTTATGCTTAGTCACGTTTCATCATAAGTTATTATTTTTAGCCAATTCGCTTTTAAAAATTTTCAGAAGGAGAATCCATGAAATTATTGGAAAATCGCATCTTAAATGATGGGAATGTTTTAGGTGAGGACATCTTAAAAGTAGATAGTTTCCTAACTCACCAAGTTGACTATGAATTAATGCAGGAAATCGGCAAAGTCTTTGCTGATGCCTACAAAGATGCTGGTATTACTAAGGTTGTTACTATCGAAGCATCAGGTATTGCCCCAGCTCTCTACGCAGCGCAAGCGATGAACGTTCCGATGATTTTTGCTAAAAAAGCGAAAAATATCACGATGACTGAAGGTATTTTAACTGCAGAAGTTTATTCATTTACAAAACGTGTGACTAGCACTGTATCAATCGCAAGTAAATTCTTGTCAGAAGATGATACTGTTCTCATCGTTGATGATTTCTTAGCAAACGGACAAGCTGCTAAAGGACTTTTGGAAATCATTGGTCAAGCAGGAGCGAAAGTTGCTGGTATTGGGATTGTCATTGAAAAATCCTTCCAAACCGGTCGCCAATTATTGGAAGAAACTGGTGTTCCTGTAACATCATTAGCACGTATCAAAGAATTTAAAGATGGACAAGTTGTCTTTATGGAGGCAGATGCGTAAAATGGAAATGAACGAACAAAAACATTCACAAGCAGCGATTCTTGGTTTACAACACTTGCTTGCTATGTATGCTGGGTCAATTTTAGTGCCAATCATGATTGCTGGCGCACTTAATTATTCAGCTGAACAGTTGACTTATCTTATCTCAACAGACATTTTCATGTGTGGGGTTGCAACATTCTTACAACTTCAATTGCGCAAACACTTTGGTATTGGGCTTCCAGTTGTTCTTGGATGTGCTTTCCAATCAGTTGCTCCGCTTTCAATCATTGGCGCTAAACAAGGTTCAGGGTACATGTTTGGTGCTTTGATTGTGTCAGGAATTTACGTTATTTTGATTTCTGGTATTTTTTCAAAAATTGCCGATTTCTTTCCACCGGTTGTGACAGGTTCAGTTATCACAACAATTGGTTTAACATTGATTCCTGTTGCAATTGGAAATATGGGAAACAATGCTGATTCTCCAACGGCTCAATCAATGATTTTAGCCTTGATAACAATTGCTATCGTGCTTGCGGTTAATGTTTTTGCAAAAGGCTTTATCAAATCTATTGCGATTTTGATTGGCTTGATTGGTGGGACAATTATTGCAGCTTTCATGGGCTTGGTTGACACGTCAGTTGTTACTGAAGCACCGCTTGTTCACATTCCACAACCATTCTACTTCGGTGCACCAAAATTTGAAATCACATCGATTGTGATGATGTGTATCATTGCGACCGTTTCAATGGTTGAATCAACTGGTGTTTATCTTGCCTTGTCTGATTTGACTGGCGAAAAACTTGACAGTAAACGCCTCCGCAATGGTTACCGTGCAGAAGGTGCAGCTGTTTTACTCGGTGGTATTTTCAATACATTCCCATATACGGGATTTTCACAAAACGTTGGTTTGGTTCGTATTTCTGGTATTAAAACACGCCGTTCAATCTACTACACAGCCTTGTTCCTTATTATTCTTGGACTTCTTCCCAAATTCGGTGCTATGGCGCAAATGATTCCTAGCCCAGTTCTTGGTGGTGCTATGATTGTTCTTTTTGGTATGGTGGCTCTTCAAGGGATGCAAATGCTCAATCAAGTTGACTTCCAACATAACGAACACAACTTTATCATTGCAGCGGTGTCAATTGCTTGTGGTGTTGGTTTTGACGGAACAAATCTTTTTAATAGTCTACCAAGCACACTTCAAATGTTTTTGACAAATGGTATTGTTATCGCAACTTTGTTTGCTGTTGTTCTTAACTTGATTTTAAACGGTAAAACAAAAACAGAAGAAACAAAATAAACTAAAAAAGCATTTCTAAGGAATTCCCTTGGAAATGTTTTTTTGTATCTTATGAATAGAGTAATTGAAAATCTTGTTTAAGACCGCTGGTGATTGCAAAACGATTATCTTTGGTAATGATAATTCCTTCGATATTTGGGGTGCTTTGAATGGTCTCAAAAGCTTGCTTAATTGGCAGACCAAATAGACGTGTCGTCCATATTTCACAATCAACAGATAGGTCTGAAACAATTGTTAAACTCGCCATATCAGTTTCGATAGGATAACCTGTATGTCGGTCAAAAATATGATGATAATCCTTATCACCAACTTGTAGGTGTCGTTCGTAAATACCTGAAGTCACGACGGATTTATTTTTGATTGTTAAAATACCAAGATTGTTGCCACGTTGTTTTTGGGGATGTTGGATACCAATATGCCAAACACCATTTTCACGCTTGGGATTATCGCCATAAACAAGGACATTGCCACCAAGGTTAATCATGGCAGAACTAACATTTTCAGTTTTCAAATAATCCATGATTTTATCTGCAATGTAACCCTTGGCTAACGCACCAAGGTCAATTTTCATGCCCTTGTGATTAAGAAATACACTTTTTTCAGCTGCATTTAAAATGATGTGTTCTGGGTTTGCGAGTGCAATAGCTTTCTGAATGTTTTCCTTGTCAGGAACCTTGGTATCTTCGAAACCAATGCGCCAGCTTTGCACCAAAGGACCAATAGCAATATCAAGATTGCTAGGTTGTAAAAGACTATGCGTCTTACCAAGTTCGATAAGCTCAAACAAATCTGGATGAACAGTGACAGGAGCGATACCAGCATTATGATTAATAATCATTAGCTCAGAATCATTATCATTGGCGCTAAAGCGATTCTTATAAACGGTTAGAAGATGACAGGTTTCCTTGATGTGCTGTTGGGGAGTGTCAGAATCAACGACAATATCAATAATCGTTCCCATCATCTTTACGCTATGAGTAAGTTGCAAAATGTCACCTCCAAAATCAGTTTATGAAATTAGGATAACGCTTTCTATCACGAAAATCAAGCTCAAAAGTACAAAAAAACTTTCCTAATCGACATGACTAGGAAAGCAGTAAGTGTTTTAAAATTAACAAAGTTAGTTTTTCTTTTTCATTTCGCCATGTGGGTAGTAAGTTCCTTCTGGCATATCATTGATGAAAACGTGGATAGCTTCTTTTGGAGCTTTAGCAACACGTGAAACAACCTCAGTTACTTCGCGAGCAAGCTCAATTTTTTGTTCTTCAGTACGACCTTCGAATAAATCGATTTTTACGAATGGCATAAGAATCTCCTTTTATAATTTATCTAACACAAACATTGTAGCATATTTGGCGAATAAATTCAGTAACTTTCAGGAAAGAGAAGAAGCATTTTCAAAGGTAAATATTATTTAAAGAGTTTCAGAATATCAGAAAGAGCAAATGTGATTTTATGGTAAAATTTATTATAGGCTGCTTTTTTTGGTTTTCCTTTTCCATTTCACCGTTGTCCGAGCCTTCAAACTCTTTTTTAAACTTGGTTTTCGAAAAACAACTTTCATAATAATCTTAACCCTCGCTAGTTAGTTCAATAATAACTATGTATGGTATTTAGTCAATATCATTTCTGCCACTTTGAACCTAAAAAATCAACTTTTGTGTATTTTATTAATAGTAATGAATGATGAGCTAGAAAACAATACTTTTTAGCTTTTTTGCTGTAAACAAGTTTTTTCGTCCATTATAGCGATTTACTTCGTCTATTTAAGGGTTTGTAAGGTCTATTATGCTAAATGCTAGCTTCACTTATTTAACCCTAGGCAATTTTATGGTAGAATAGAAGAATATTAGTAGAAGGTAGGATTGTCACTTTTGGCTCAACTCTATTATAAATATGGAACCATGAATTCTGGAAAGACCATTGAGATTTTGAAAGTTGCTCATAACTATGAAGAACAAGGCAAACCAGTTGTTATTATGACTTCGGCACTTGATACGCGTGAAGGTTATGGTGTTGTTTCAAGTCGTATTGGCATGCGTCGCAAGGCGATTGCTATTACGGAAGAAATGGATATTTTTGCTTTTATTCAAGAATTACCAGAAAAACCGTACTGTGTTTTAATTGATGAATGTCAATTTTTAACGAAAAAGCATGTCTATGATTTGGCGCGTGTTGTTGATGATTTGGACGTCCCTGTGATGGCTTTTGGGTTAAAAAATGATTTTCAAAATGAATTGTTCGAAGGCTCCAAATATCTACTGTTATTAGCAGATAAAATTGATGAAATTAAAACCATTTGTCAATTTTGTTCTAAAAAAGCAACCATGGTTTTGCGAACTGAAAATGGCAAGCCTATTTACGAAGGAAATCAAATTCAAATCGGCGGAAACGAAACCTATATCCCCGTTTGCCGTAAACATTATTTTAACCCAATGATTTCCAAAGAAAAATAAGAAAATGAATTTGCAAAAGAGAGGTTAATCGAAAACAAATGAATATTTATGATCAGCTACAAGCGGTTGAGGACCGTTACGAAGAATTAGGCGAATTGCTATCTGACCCTGATGTCGTTAGTGATACCAAACGATTTATGGCTTTGTCTAAGGAAGAAGCGAGCACACGTGAAACCGTAACTGTTTACCGCGAATACAAACAAATTCTTCAAAACATCGAAGATGCTGAAGAAATGATTAAAGACGCTGGTGGCGATCCTGAACTTGAAGAAATGGCGAAAGAGGAACTCAAAGACTCAAAAGCATCTAAAGAAGAATACGAAGAAAAACTTAAAATTCTTCTTTTACCAAAAGATCCAAACGATGACAAAAACATCATCTTGGAAATCCGTGGTGCTGCTGGTGGTGACGAAGCTGCGCTCTTTGCTAGCGACCTTCTTCAAATGTATCAAAAATATGCTGAAAACCAAGGATGGAAATTCGATGTCATGGAAGCTTCTTACAACGGTGTTGGTGGTATCAAAGAGGTTGTTGTCATGGTATCTGGTCAATCTGTTTACTCTAAGTTGAAATACGAATCAGGTGCTCACCGTGTTCAACGTGTCCCTGTCACAGAAAGTCAAGGTCGTGTTCATACCTCGACAGCAACCGTCCTTGTCATGCCAGAGGTTGAAGAAGTCGAATACGAAATCGATCCAAAAGACTTGCGTGTGGATATTTACCACGCCTCAGGTGCTGGTGGACAAAACGTCAACAAAGTTGCGACAGCTGTTCGTATGGTTCACATTCCAACTGGTATTAAAGTCGAAATGCAAGAAGAACGTATGCAACAGAAAAACCGTGACAAAGCCATGAAAATTATTCGTGCGCGTGTTGCTGACCACTTTGCCCAAATTGCTCAAAATGAACAAGATGCTGAACGTAAATCAACAATCGGTACAGGTGACCGTTCAGAACGTATCCGTACTTATAATTTCCCACAAAACCGTGTCACAGACCACCGCATTGGTTTAACATTGCAAAAATTAGATACGATTTTGTCAGGAAAACTAGACGAAGTTATCGATGCTCTTATTCTTTTTGACCAAACTAAGAAATTAGAAGAGTTAAATCAATAATGAATTACGCTGAAACAATCAGCCAACTAGAAAAACAATTACAAGCAATCGGCGAGGACCCAGAAAATCTCACTTACGTTTTCCGTGAATTAAAAGGTTGGACCTTGCTCGATTTCATCTTACATCAGAACCAAGCTATCACTGAAAAAGACCAAATGTTACTCGAGCAAATCATGGTTCAGTTGACAGCACATCGATCACCTCAGTACATCACAGGGAAAGCCTATTTTCGCGATTTAGAGCTTTCAGTTGACGAGCGTGTTTTGATTCCACGACCTGAAACTGAGGAGCTGGTTGATTTGGTTTTAAAGGAAAATAGCAGAGCTGACTTGCGAGTTTTAGATATTGGTACAGGAAGCGGTGCGATTGCCATTTCGCTCAAGGCTGCGCGACCAAATTGGCAAGTAACCGCCTCTGACATTTCAGCAGACGCCCTACAATTAGCGAAAGAGAATGCCCTCAAAAATCAAGTAGAGCTGACCTTGATTCAATCTGATGTTTTTAGCCAAATTACAGAAAGATTTGATATGATTATTTCAAATCCGCCCTATATTGCTTATGACGATGAAGATGAAGTTGGCATTAATGTGCTCGCTTCAGAACCGCATTTAGCACTTTTTGCAGATGAAAACGGCTTTGCCATTTATCGTCAGATTATTGAGAATGCTAGTGAGCATTTGACCGAAAACGGAAAACTTTATTTTGAAATTGGTTATAAACAAGGAGAAGGTTTGCGTGCTTTGTTGAGCAAGCATTTTCCTGCTAAACGCGTTCGTGTCATTAAAGATATGTTCGGTAAAGATAGAATGGTCGTGATGGATAATGACTGATTTAGAAACAATTTTGCAAAATGGTGGAGCGGTGATTTTACCGACAGAAACCGTTTATGGGCTTTTTGCTCAAGCGATGAATGAGAATGCCGTTGAGCATGTTTACCAACTCAAACGTCGTCCTAAAGACAAGGCGATGAATCTCAACGTAGCTGATTTTGAGACAATTTTAGCTTTTTCAAAACAGCAACCAAGTTATCTCAAAAAGCTTTATGATGCTTTTTTACCTGGTCCGTTAACCATTATTTTACAAGCTAATGACCGCGTGCCAGCTTGGATCAATTCTGGCTTATCAACAATTGGTTTTAGAATTCCCAATCACCCACAAACCTTGAAATTGATTAAGAAAGCTGGCCCCTTAATTGGTCCGTCAGCTAACATTTCTGGACAAGAAAGTGGGAAAGTTTTCAAGGAAATTCAAAAACAGTTCGGTGGTACTGTGACTGGTTTTGCTGACGATGCTGCCTTAACAGGGGTTGACTCGACAATTTTGGATTTATCTGGAAAAACTGCTCGTATTTTACGTCAAGGTGCGATTACCAAAAACGACTTATTAACAGTTGTGCCTGATTTAACATTTACGAAAGAGTGATTTTTGGAAAATTCTTCTCATACTGATGCAGCTTTTACATCATCTTGGAGCTGCCAAACTTTTAAGGAATGTGACATGATCTTATCAAAAAGGAGATAAGGATATGATTTTTGACAAGGAAAACTACGAAACATTTGACAAAGAACTCTGGGAAGCAGTGCATGCTGAAGAAGTTCGTCAACAAAATAACATAGAACTCATTGCCTCTGAAAATGTTGTTTCAAAAGCTGTCATGGCAGCTCAAGGCACATTGTTAACCAATAAATACGCTGAAGGATACCCTGGCAAACGTTATTATGGCGGAACAGATTGTGTGGATATCGTTGAAAATTTAGCGATTGACCGTGCAAAAGAATTATTCGGAGCTAAATTTGCGAATGTCCAACCTCATTCAGGAAGTCAAGCTAATGCCGCAGCTTATATGGCTTTGATTCAACCTGGCGATACAGTCCTTGGAATGGATTTGGCTGCTGGTGGACATTTGACACACGGTGCTCCTGTTAGTTTTTCAGGGAAAACATACCACTTTATTTCTTACACGGTTGATCCTGTGACAGAACGCATTGATTATGATAAATTAGCCGAGCTAGCAGAAGAAGTGAAACCAAAATTGATTGTAGCGGGAGCATCAGCTTACTCACGTATTATTGATTTTCAACGTTTTCGTGCCATAGCAGATAGTGTCGGTGCTTATCTTATGGTGGATATGGCGCACATTGCAGGTCTTGTGGCATCAGGTCATCATCCAAGCCCAGTTCCTTATGCGCATATTACAACCACAACGACACATAAGACGCTTCGCGGTCCTCGTGGTGGATTGATTTTAACAAATGACGAAGCTCTCGCTAAAAAAATCAATTCTGCTGTTTTCCCTGGATTGCAAGGTGGACCATTGATGCATGTCATTGCAGGTAAAGCTGTCGCGCTCAAAGAAGCGTTGGACCCTGCTTTCAAAGAATATGGCGAAAATGTGATTAAAAATGCTGCCGCTATGGCTGATGTCTTTAATCAACACCCAAATTTCCGTGTGATTTCAGGCGGCACAGACAATCATGTCTTTCTTGTTGACGTGACAAAAGTCGTTGAAAATGGGAAAGTGGCGCAAAATGTCCTTGAGTCTGTTAACATCACGCTCAATAAAAATTCAATTCCATTTGAAACTTTATCACCGTTTAAAACATCAGGTATTCGTATCGGTTCACCAGCGATTACGAGCCGTGGCATGGGTGAAAAAGAATCGCGTGCTATTGCTGAATTGATTGTTAAGGCACTTGAAAATTATCAAAACGAAACTATTTTAGAGGAGGTTCGTCGCGAGGTTAAAGCATTGACAGATGCCTTCCCGCTTTATTAACGAACAGTTGAATATTATTTGGGTATTCAACCACAAAACTAATCATGATTGATTTATATATTAAACGCATTGTTATTCATCAATTTACACCCAACGATACTGAGCTGATCTTGTCAGACCAATTGTTGACAATCACGCCACGTATTGATGAGTATTTTCGTAAAAAACTAAGCAAAGTTTTCTCAGATGAAGCTAAACGTGGAATGTTTGCAGAAGATAATGTCTTTCTTAGCTATTTAAGTGATGATTTGATGGAGTCATCTGTTAAGATTGCCCAACTTTGGAAAGAAGAATTTGTCATCTCGGAAAATCAAAAAACAAATGATTTGGTTTTTATCCAATTTGACAAAGACGGTGTTGAACATTTTGCCTTTCTTCGTATTGCTTTGAAGGAAAATTTCACCCATATTTCTAGTGATAGTGAAAGTCCGATTAAGGTGACACAAAATAATCTGCCGTCAGCTGCGCAAACACCAGATGAAGCTTTGGTGATTAATTGCTCTAATCATCATTATTATTTGATTGAGAAGCGTGTCAAGCATAATGGTAGCTTTGCTAATTATTTTTCAGAAAATCTCTTGCAAGTCCAACCAGAGCAATCGGTGAAAAAATCGATAAGAATGGTTGAACAAACAGCGCAGAAAATTGCTGAAAGTTTCCAACAAGATGATTTTGCTTTCCAATCCAAAATGAAAGCTGCTATCCATAAAAATCTGGAAGAAGAGCAAGAATTATCACCAGAAAAATTGGCAGACCAACTTTTTGATAGTAATTTGACTGCTCGTTTAACTTTTGTTGATGAGTTAAAAGAAAGTATTCCAGAACCAATTCAAGTAGCAGATATTGACCATTCACGTCAGACGAAAAAATTGGAAAATCAGAAGTTATCCCTATCCAATGGTATTCAACTGATTGTACCTAATAATGTCTATGACGACGCTGAATCGGTAGAATTTATCCAAAATCCAAATGGAACCTATTCTATCTTGATTAAAAATATAGAGGATATTCAAAATAAATAATGTTTAAGTTCTTAGGGCGTCTAATCATACTGGGCTTTGTCATTTTTTGTGGTTACCAAACGTATGTGGTTCACAAAAACGTACAAAATGTTTTACAGTATAAAGATATGGTCAAGGAGATTTTAGACGACAACGATACCACCGCCAATGTTGATTTGGTCTTGGCGATGATTTACACGGAGACCAAGGGAGATGACGGTGATGTTATGCAATCAAGCGAAAGTTCAGACGGTGTTGCTAATTCCATTACGGATAGCCAGACCAGTATTCGTCAAGGCGTGACGGTACTTTCAGAAAATCTTACCTTGGCAGATGAAGCAGGAGTAGATGTCTGGACGGCCGTGCAAGCTTACAATTTCGGAACTGCTTATATTGATTACGTGGCAAAAAATGGTGGCGAAAATACGATTGCTTTGGCAACAGCTTATTCTCGTAATGTTGTCGCTCCAAGTCTTGGAAATACAACGGGAGAAACTTATTTTTATTACCATCCCCTTGCCCTTATCTCAGGTGGAAAATTGTATAAAAATGGTGGGAATATTTATTATTCTCGTGAAGTTCACTTTAATCTGTATTTGATTGAATTGATGAGTTTATTTTAAAATGACATGAGAGCTAATGCTCTATTAGAAAAGAGAAGAATGAAAGCATTAAGTCATTATTTTAAAGGGTACCTCAAGGAGACAATCTTAGGTCCCCTTTTCAAATTGTTTGAAGCATCTTTCGAGCTTTTAGTTCCGATTATTATTGCTAGAATTGTTGATACCATTATCCCTCATCATGATAAAAATCACCTTTATATGATGGTAGGGCTGTTATTTTTACTGGCAATTGTTGGGATGTTTGTAGCTATTACAGCACAATATTTTTCTTCCAAGGCTGCCGTTGGCTACACACGTCAGTTGACAAAGGATTTATTTAAAAAAATCATGGGCTTGAGTAAAGAGGATCGTGACCAGCTGACAACATCTAGTTTAGTAACGCGTTTGACAAGCGATACTTACCAAATTCAAACAGGTATCAACCAATTTTTACGTCTGTTTTTACGAGCACCGATTATTGTTTTTGGTGCGATTATCATGGCATTTACCATTAGTCCTAAAATGACGATTGACTTCTTGTTAATGGTGGTGATTTTGTTTGCGATTGTCTTTACCATGTCGCACTTGCTCAATCCGATTTACGCAAAGATTCGTCAGGCTACCGATAGAATTGTCAATATGACACGCCAGCAATTAGAAGGTGTGCGTGTGATTCGTGCCTTTGGTCAGGTTGTAGCAGAAGAACAAGAATTTGCGGCAGCCAACCAAGATTATACTGACTTGCAAATTAAAGCTGGTCACCTATCAAGTCTCGTAACGCCGTTGACTTATCTGGTGGTTAATGGCACATTGATTTTGGTGATTTGGCAAGGAAATCTTGAAATCGGTCGTGGGCTTTTGTCACAAGGAATGTTGATTGCTTTGGTGAATTACCTCTTGCAAATTTTGACGGAATTGCTCAAGATGACCATGCTTGTCACATCATTGAACCAATCTTTTATCAGCGCTAAACGTATCACAGAAGTATTTGAAAAGGATTCTGAAAATTTGGCAACTGAGCTGATACAAAGTGAGTCAGCATTTGCTTTGGCGGTCAAAGACATGACGTTCACCTATCCAACCGCTGCCGAGCCGTCGCTGTCACATATTGATTTTAGTGTGAACGCTGGTGACTTTTTAGGTGTGATTGGTGGAACAGGCTCTGGGAAATCAACTTTAGTCGAACTTCTCACTCATCTCTACACACCGCAAGAGGGAAGCTTAGCTATTTTTCAAAATCAGCACTCTCCTAAAACACTTGGGGAATGGCGTTCTTGGGTCAATGTGGTGCCACAAAAGGCAGAGTTATTTCAAGGAACAATTCGTTCAAATTTGATTTTGGGAATTCGTGATGAGGTGAGTGATAATGAGCTCTGGAGAGCTTTGGATATTGCTCAAGCTAGCGATTTTGTGTCAGAAAAAGAGGGACAATTGGATGCCAAGGTTGAGGCATTTGGTCGTAATTTCTCTGGCGGACAACGTCAACGTTTGACAATTGCGCGTGCGCTTGTTAGAAAAGCGCCGTTCTTAATCTTGGATGATTCGACATCAGCGCTTGATTATTTAACAGAAGCGAAGTTGCTATCAGCCATTCATGAGGAATTAAAAGAAGTGACTCTTGTTTTGATTTCACAACGCACTAATAGCTTGAAAGCAGCTGATAAGATTTTGCTGCTAGATAGAGGACATCAACTTGGTTTTGCCAGCCATGATGAGTTACTCAAGCAAAATGATGTTTACCGCGCTATTCATTACTCACAACACCAAGAAGAAAAGGAGGCGTAAGATGAAGGCAAAAAATCAAAATCATACTAGCCGCCGTTTGTTCCAAGATCTTTTATCACAAAAAGGACTTGTTCTTGGTGCCACACTTGGAACGATTGCGCAAGTCGCTCTGACCGTTTATTTGCCTATTTTGATTGGGAATGCGGTGGACGTTGTCTTATCTCCGAAATCAATTAGTTTAATTGTGCCAATTGTAGCGAAAATGATTGTTGTTGTCGCTTTGAATACCTTGGTGCAATGGGTGAATCCATTGATTTATAACCGTCTAACGTTTGGTTACATTTACACATTGCGTCAAAAAGTCATGGAAAAATTAAACCAGATGCCGATTTCTTATCTTGACAAGAAAAGTTCAGGTGATTTGGTTAGTCGTGTGACAACTGATGCCGAACAATTGAGCAATGGTCTGTTAATGGTGTTCAATCAATTTTTCATTGGTATTCTAACGATTATCATTACCATTGTGACAATGGCTGATATTGATTTGTTAATGCTTGGTTTGGTGCTAATTTTGACACCATTATCACTTTTCTTAGCACGTTTTATTGCTCAAAAGAGTTATCATCTTTATCAAAATCAAACAAAATCACGCGGGCAACAAACGCAGTATATTGAAGAAATGATTCGTCAAGAAAGTTTACTCCACACCTTCAATGCGCAAGATATGGCTATTGACACTTTCACGACGATTAATGATACTTATGCTGATTACTCACAAGGAGCTATTTTCTATTCTTCAGCGGTTAATCCGTCAACGCGTTTCATTAATAGCTTGATTTATGCTCTCTTGGCAGGAGTAGGGGCACTTCGGATTATGTCAGGCGCTTTTACAGTTGGGCAATTGACAACTTTCTTGAATTATGTCAATCAATACACCAAGCCATTTAATGACATTTCATCCGTTTTGTCAGAATTGCAGAGCGCCATTGCCTGTGCAGAACGTCTCTACGCTATTTTAGACGAAGAAAATGAGCCTCTTCCAGTAAAAGCTCAGCTTAACGCGGATAGTATCCAAGGACAAATTGAATTCAAAGATGTGTCGTTTGGTTATACTAGCCAAAATACCTTGATTAACCACCTTAATTTATCAATCCCAGCGGCTTCAAAAGTGGCTATCGTTGGACCAACGGGGGCAGGAAAATCAACTTTAATCAATCTTTTAATGCGTTTTTATGAAGTCAATAGCGGAGCTATTTATTTGGATGGCGTTTCTATGGCAGATTATTCTGTATCAGAATTGCGCCAACAAATCGGTATGGTATTGCAAGAAACGTGGCTGAAAGTTGGAACGATTCACGATAATATTGCATATGGAAATCCTGATGCTACACGCGAAGAAGTCATTGCTGCCGCAAAAGCAGCCAATGCTGATTTCTTTATTCGTCAGTTGCCAAATGGTTACGATACTTATCTGGCTGATGCAGGAGCGTCATTGTCGCAAGGACAACGTCAGCTGTTAACGATTGCTCGAATTTTTGTCAAACTACCAAAAATCCTAATTCTCGATGAAGCAACTTCATCTATCGATACTCGGACAGAAGTGTTGATTCAAGAAGCTTTTGAAAAATTAATGCAAGGAAGGACAAGTTTTATCATTGCACACCGCTTGTCAACAATTCAATCAGCTGATTTTATTTTAGTCATGGTAGATGGTGACATTGTTGAACATGGTACGCATGACGATTTAATGGCAAAACAAGGCGTTTATTACCAAATGCAAACAGCCCAAGCAGGGTAGAAAAGATGTGAAAGTTGTCATCGTTGTTTACGTAAATATAATTATGTAAACAGATGTAAGAATTTTTCGATTCTCAGTTTAAATTAGAAAAGAAACTCCCTTAGAAATCGCTATTCTAAGGGAGTTTCTTTGTATTCATTAGTGATTTGGTCCCCATGCGCTGACAGATTTTTCATTAACAGGAAAAACGCCATAGCCTTGCGCATCAATCGTGACCTCGGTCTGATTATTTTCTAAGGCGTCTGTAAAAATGTGGTTAGCCCATTTCTCGCCAACAAATAAGCGTTTTGAAGTAGCGTTAGCATTACTGATGAGTATAGCTAGTGCTGTGGGGTGTTCATCATCCCCAAGACAAGTCCACGCAATGCAATTTGGGTCATCAAAGTAATCCTCTTCCTGTCCATAGACAGCTGTTTGACGAAGTTGCAACAATTGGTCAATCTCGTTTTGGAAATTTTCTTGCGCAAATTCGTCAGAAATGCCGTAGTAATCACCATAGAAAATACAAGGCAATCCAGTCTGACGAAGTAGAATCAAAGCGTAAGCAGCAGGCTTAAACCATTCTGCAATGGTTGATTCCAAAGCCTGCCCACGTTGTGTGTCATGGTTATCGACAAAAGTAACAGCAGAATCTGGGTGATTCTTGACCAAGGTTTGGTCAAAAATTGTCCGCAAATCATAATCTTCCATTTCTTGGCTAGCTTCAAAGAGATTTTGATGAAGGCGGACATCTACCAAATCAAAACGATAATCGGTATTTTCCAAGTAATCGTTGTTAGACTGTTCATCACCATTCCAAAATTCACCAAAGACGTAGAAATCGTCGCCGTATTTTAATTTCATATCACGGATAAAATTGCCCATGAAGAAAGAATCAATGTGTTTGATAGCGTCTAATCGAAAACCAGCGATACCAGTTGTTTGAACAAACCAGTCTGCCCAATCGTAAATGTTTTTAATGACTTGAGGGTGTTTGAAATCCAAATCAGCATACATCAGATAGTCATAATTCCCATTTTCACCGTCAACTAAACCTTGATTTGCCCAACCTTTATTGTCGCCTTGAATTTGAAAAATTCCAGTTTTTCCAGTTTTGACATTATAATCTGTTCCTGTAAAATGATACCAATGCCACTCAAAATCATTATAGGTTTTATGCCGACCTGCAAAGGTAAAATTTGTCCAACCTTCGATTTCAAAAGGCTCACTAAGAACCTCTGTGCGGTCCTCTGGCACCACTTCGACAACAGTAAAGATTTCGGTGTGGTCAGCTGCTGCCTTGTGATTCAAAATCACATCCGCTAAGGGCTCAATACCATTTTCTTTTAAGCTAGCAATGGCAGCGAGATAATCGGCTTTAGTTCCATATTTGGTTCGAATCGTTCCTTTTTGGTCAAATTCTCCGAGGTCGAAAAGGTCATAAACACCATAGCCAACATCGCCAGCGTGTGTAGCCTTAAAAGCAGGAGGTAACCAGATTTTAGAAATGCCTTTTTGAGCTAGTTCGGGAGCATCAGCTGCTAATCGTTGCCAGTGTTTCCCGTCATTTGGTAAATACCATTCAAAATATTGCATCAGAGTTTCATTTGTCATAATAAGGCTCCTAGGAGAAAGACTTTTTTCTTTCATTTTACCAAAAAGATAAAATAACGCAAGCGTTTGCGTAATAAAAAATATCTCTTCCTATCAAAACAAGCAAAGAATTCTGGTATAATATTTTCTAAAATGATGTGAAGAGGAGTTTAGGAATGATGAAGAATTCTTGATTCAATTAGACTTTGAGAGAAACTAAAAAATCTGAGAAACAAATCTCAAATTTTTCAAGTTTTAAAGAAAATGTAGCGCCCATTCACCACCATAAGTGAGAATTAACACGTGTCCGATAATGGAAATTGGTTTACAAAGGATAATGATTTTTGAAAAAGTTTTAAAGGACATGTTGCTAAGCGCGGCTAACATCACAAGTAAATCAGCAGGTGCAAAGGGTGATATCATACATAAAATAAAAAAGATAGTAAATGATCTATGGGTGGCAACGAGTTTTTCATATTTATTGAAAGTAGCTTCTTTGACGAAAAGCAGGCAAAATCGTTTTCCATACCAACGTGTCAGTAAAAATAAAATAGTCGAACCAAGAATAATACCAATGCAACTCGTTAAAATACCAATAACTGGGTGAAAAGTCATAACAGCTAAAACCATGGTCAAACTAATAGGGACAATTGGCACAACAACCTGCATCATTTGTAGAAGAATGAAGAAAAGTGCTCCTAAAAATTTATCTTGCCCCACAAGCGTTTGTAATTTAGCCTGATTGGTTAGATAGCCATGCTGATAAAGCCAAATCACAAAGAGACAAGAAGCGATAAAAACAATAGCTGAAATGATGTGAATCAAACGTTGCACAAGTTTGTAATTGTTAAACAGAAATCTCATCTCCAATCTTACTTAATGATATTTATTGTAAAACTTTTTGCTAACATCAGTCAACTTTTTAAGATTCATTTATCACTTTTTTAAAATAGGTCTCAAGACGGATGTTTCCTATCCTAGAAAGTCATATAATATAACTATCCTAAAAACTTTTCATATAACTCCTAAGCAAGTGGTTTTCCAGCCGCTTGCTTTTTTTATCCTTCCCTCTGCAAGGACAAGGGATATCTTCTTTGGTAAGTCCCATTCTTGCTGAATCCAGTAAATAGATGGTTAAAATGGAATAACTGCCCCTTGGTGTCTTATTATCATTTTAGGAGAGTATTTCTGTTTAATGTATTGATCAAAATTTTTTCTTTAATTTTGTTAGTTAGGAAGGGTTATTTAACAAAACACTTATGATTATTTTCATATGACTAATTGTACTTTAAGATTTTATTGTTGATTTTTAAACAAAAAAACAAAAAAATAAACAAGAAAGGGTTTACAAATAAAAAAGGGTGTGCTATAATAAACGCATAATTAAATAAAGCAAGCGTTACTAAGCGGGATTAGGCGTGATCATAAATGAATTTGGAGAGACAATCATTAGACTTGTATTCCTTAATTTATATTATGATTACGCCTTTTTGCTTAGCTAATCAGGAGGGATTATGTACCAAATAATATCTTCTATGAATAACAATGTTACTTTAGCACAAGATGTGAATGGAGAAGAAGTTGTTTTGATTGGAAGTGGTATTGGATTTAACAAGAATAAAGGTGATACCGTCAATGAAGAAAAGATTGAAAAGATTTTTCATCTTCGAACAGAGGAATCAAAAGAGAACTTTATTTCTTTATTAAAAAATATACCATTAGACTTCATCACGGTTACCTATGATGTTGTAGATTGTCTGTCTAAGAAATATCACTATCCGGTACAGGAATATATTTATGTGACATTGACAGATCATATTTATTGCTCCTATCAAGCCCTTGTAGCTGGAAAATATAAGTCTAGTAGTCTTCCAGATGTTTCTTCCAAATATCCTATTCCCTATCAAATAGGGCAAGAAGCACTTGATATTTATCGTAAGAACTTACTCGAGTCGCTTCCTGACGAAGAAGTTAGCAGGATTGCTTATCACTTTATGAATGCTGAAGGAGTGATGATATTACAAAAAGAGAAAAATTTAGAAGTAAAGAAAAATATTTTACATTTAGTTGATGGTGTTCTGGAAAAGAACAATATCAAACGAACAAGTGAAAACAGTAGTTTTTATGATCGTTTTATGATTCATTTGAATTATTTTTTAGATTCTTTAAATCGAAGTGAAAACGAAAACAAATCATGGTTGGAGATAGAGAAGCAAGTACGATTAACTTACCCTTTAGCCTATCGAATTGGTAGTGATATTTACGATATTGTCACCCGAGAGATGGAGGTAGACAGTTATAAGTGTGAGAAAGTGTTTTTAGTTTTACATATACAGCGATTATTATAATAATGATTAAGGAGAATTTTATCATGAATAGAGAAGAAGTAACATTACTTGGTTTTGAAATTGTAGCCTATGCTGGTGATGCTAGGACAAAGTTGTTGGAAGCTTTGAAGGCAGCAGAGAGAGGAGAATTTGATAGGGCAGACGAGCTCGTAAAAGAAGCAGAGGATTGTATTACTGAGGCACATAAAGCACAAACAAATTTATTGACTAAAGAAGCATCGGGTGAAGATATTGCTTATAGTGTAACAATGATGCACGGACAAGATCACTTGATGACAACCTTGTTACTAAAAGACTTAATGCAACATCTTATTGAGTTATATAAAAGAGGAGTAAAATATGAATAAGCTAATTGAGTTTATCGAAAAAGGCAAGCCTTTTTTTGAAAAGTTATCACGTAATATTTATTTAAGGGCCATTCGAGATGGTTTCATTGCTGGAATGCCTGTTATCTTATTTTCTAGTATTTTTATCTTAATTGCCTATGTACCAAATGCCTTTGGTTTTTATTGGCCTTCGGGCGTTGAGACTCTCTTGATGAAACCATATAATTATTCAATGGGACTCTTAGCAATGTTAGTTGCTGGAACTACGGCTAAATCATTGACTGATTCTATTAATCGTGACATGGCAGCAACAAACCAAATTAATTACATGTCAACATTACTGGCTTCTATTGTAGGTCTATTGATGTTGGCAGCAGACCCTACAGCGGATGGTTTTGCAACTGGATTTTTAGGAACTAAAGGACTTCTGACAGCCTTTTTAGCAGCTTTTGTTACTGTGACTATCTATAAGGTTTGTGTGAAAAATAACGTTACCATTCGCATGCCTGACGAAGTACCACCTAACATTTCACAAGTTTTTAAAGATGTTATTCCGTTTACTTTATCAGTAGTTTTTCTTTATGCTTTGGATATTTTAGTGCGCCATTTTGTAGGTACAGGTGTGGCAGAAGCGATAGGTCAGTTTTTTGCACCACTTTTTTCTGCAGCAGATGGTTATGTTGGTATTACTTTTATATTTGGTGCCTATGCTTTCTTCTGGTTTGTTGGTATTCATGGTCCATCTATTGTTGAACCGGCTATTGCAGCTATTACCTACGCTAATATTGATACGAATTTAGCTCTTATGAAAGCTGGGGAACACGCTGATAAAGTTTTAACTTCAGGAACACAAATGTTTATCGTTACAATGGGGGGGACAGGAGCAACTCTTGTCGTTCCATTCATGTTCATGTGGCTATGTCAATCAAAACGTAATAAGGCTATTGGACGTGCTTCAGTCGTGCCAACCTTCTTTGGGGTAAATGAGCCAATTTTATTCGGAGCTCCAATTGTTTTGAACCCTGTCTTCTTTGTGCCATTTATTTTAGCACCGATTGTTAATGTTTGGATTTTCAAATTCTTTGTTGATACACTTGGTATGAATAGTTTCACGACTAACTTACCATGGACTACTCCTGGACCTTTGGGAATCGTTCTTGGTACTAATCTTCAACTTCTTTCATTTATTTTGGCGGCTCTCTTGATTGTGATTGATGTTATAATCTATTATCCATTTGTCAAAGTTTATGACCAACAGATTCTAGAAGAAGAACGTACGGGGAAGTCTAATGATTCTCTAAAAGAAAAGGTAGTTGCAAACTTTAATACTTCTAAAGCAGATGCTATTCTTGAAAAAGCAGGAGTAGGCGGTGAAGAAACAACTGTTCACAACAATATTGTCAAAGAAACCAACGTTCTTGTCCTTTGCGCAGGTGGGGGGACTAGCGGACTTTTAGCAAATGCTCTTAATAAGGCAGCTGCTGAATATGGCGTACCTGTTAAAGCAGCCGCAGGTGGATATGGTGCTCATCGTGAAATATTACCAGAGTTTGATTTAGTTATTCTTGCACCACAGGTGGCATCTAACTATGAAGATATGAAAGTGGAGACTGATAATCTTGGGATTAGGCTTGCTAAAACTGAAGGTGCTCAGTATATTAAATTAACCCGTGATGGACAAGCTGCTTTAGCCTTTGTGCAAGAACAGTTTAACTAATTAGTTAGCAATATTTGAGATGAGTGATAGTTCACCTCCTTTGACTATTATTCATCTCAAATGCTATTGATATTGAAAGGAAAGAATATGACAAAAACATTACCTAAAGATTTTATTTTTGGTGGTGCTACAGCTGCTTATCAGGCTGAAGGTGCGACTCATGTAGATGGAAAAGGTCCTGTTGCTTGGGACCAATATTTGAAAGATAATTACTGGTATACAGCTGATCCAGCTAGTGATTTCTATCATCAGTATCCTGTGGATTTGGAATTGGCAGAGCAGTTTGGTGTGAATGGCATTCGTATTTCAATTGCCTGGTCACGAATTTTTCCTAAAGGCTATGGCGAAGTTAATTCTAAAGGTGTGGCTTTTTACCATAAACTTTTTGAAGAGTGCCATAAGCACCATGTGGAACCTTTTGTAACACTTCATCATTTTGATACGCCCTTAGCTTTACACTCTAATGGTGATTTTCTTAATCGTGAAAATATAGATCATTATGTTAATTATGCTGATTTTTGTTTTGAAGAATTCTCTGAGGTTAATTACTGGACGACGTTTAATGAAATTGGTCCAATCGGAGATGGTCAGTACTTAGTGGGGAAATTTCCTCCAGGTATCCAGTATAATTTGGCAAAAGTTTTTCAGTCTCATCATAATATGATGGTTGCTCATGCACGTGTTGTTAAATTATATAAGGATAAAGGGTACTCAGGAGAAATTGGTGTTGTTCATGCTTTGCCAACTAAATACCCGTATAACCCAGAAAATCCTGAAGATGTCCGTGCTGCCGAGTTAGAAGATATACTCCATAATAAATTTATTTTGGATGCAACTTATTTAGGTGGCTACTCTGAGGAAACGATGAAGGGTGTTAATCACATTCTAAAAGTAAATGGTGGAGAATTAGATCTTCGTGAAGAAGATTTTGCTGAACTTGAAGCAGCAAAAGACTTAAATGATTTTTTAGGGATTAATTATTATATGAGTGACTGGATGCGAGCTTGTGACGGTGATACTGAAATCATTCATAATGGAAAAGGTGAGAAGGGAAGTTCTAAGTATCAGATTAAAGGCATTGGTCGTAGAGAAGCGCCAGTAAATATTCCTAAGACAGATTGGGACTGGATTATTTATCCACAAGGATTATATGATCAAATCATGCGCGTGAAAAAAGATTACCCAAACTATAAGAAGATTTACATTACAGAAAATGGTTTAGGCTATAAAGATGAATTTGTAGACAATACCGTTTACGATGATGCTCGCATTGATTATGTCAAAAAACATTTAGAAGTTATTGCAGATGCTATTGAAGCAGGTGCAAATGTTAAAGGATACTTTATCTGGTCATTGATGGATGTATTTTCTTGGTCTAATGGATATGAGAAACGTTATGGTCTATTCTATGTTGACTTTGAGACACAAAAGCGTTATCCAAAGAAAAGTGCTTACTGGTATAAACACCTTACTGAAACAAGAGTTATCCAATGATAATAGTCATTTTCTTATTATCCTATTGAAAAATATGATTGTATGCTAAAAGATAGTGAAAATCTACTGCTAAATGTATGAAAATATGCTACAATTAAAGAGAATACTGTTAGCTTAGTGCTGACTTTAATAGAAAGGGTAATAATGACTGACAATTCTAGTTTGAATAATGTTCAAAAAATCATTGTTCTTGATTATGGTAGCCAGTACAACCAATTGATTGCACGTCGTATCCGTGAATTTGGTGTGTTCTCAGAATTGAGAAGCCACAAAATCACAGCAGAAGAAGTGCGCGAGATTAACCCAATTGGTATCGTACTTTCAGGTGGTCCAAATTCAGTTTATGCTGACAATGCCTTTGGTATTGATGAAGAAATTTTTGAATTGGGTATTCCAATTCTTGGTATCTGCTATGGTATGCAATTGTTGACTGATAAACTTGGTGGTAAAGTTGTTCCAGCAGGTCAAACTGGTAACAGCGAATATGGTCAATCAACACTTCGCTTAAAAGCAAATTCAAAATTATTTGCTGACACACCAGAGAAACAAACCGTTTTAATGAGCCACGGTGATGCAGTTACCGAAATTCCAGCAGGTTTCCACCTTGTTGGCGATTCTGCTGATTGCCCTTACGCAGCCATTGAAAATACTGAGAAAAACATTTATGGTATCCAATTCCACCCAGAAGTTCGTCACTCAGTATATGGTAATGATATTTTACGTAACTTTGCTTTCAAGATTTGCGGAGCTAAAGGTGATTGGTCAATGGACAACTTCATTGAGTTGCAAATTTCTGAGATCCGCAAAAAAGTTGGAAACCGTAAAGTTCTTCTAGGGCTTTCAGGTGGTGTTGATTCATCAGTTGTTGGTGTTCTTCTTCAACGTGCTATCGGTGACCAATTGACATGTATCTTCGTTGACCACGGTCTTCTTCGTAAAGGAGAAGGGGACCAAGTTATGAATATGCTTGGTGGTAAATTCGGATTGAACATCATTCGTGTTGATGCTTCAAAACGTTTCTTAGACCTTCTTGCTGGTGTTGAAGACCCAGAGAAAAAACGTAAAATCATTGGTAATGAATTTGTCAGTGTATTTGATGACGAAGCAAGCAAACTTAAAGGTGTTGACTTCTTAGCACAAGGTACTCTTTACACAGACGTTATTGAGTCTGGTACAGATACTGCCCAAACAATCAAATCACACCACAACGTTGGTGGTCTCCCAGAAGATATGCAATTTGAATTGATTGAGCCACTCAACACACTGTTCAAAGATGAAGTTCGTGCGCTTGGTACAGCTCTTGGTATGCCAGATGAAATCGTTTGGCGCCAACCATTCCCAGGACCAGGACTTGCTATCCGTGTTATGGGTGAAATCACAGCTGAACGTCTTGAAACTGTTCGTGAATCTGACGCTATCCTTCGTGAAGAAATTGCTAAAGCAGGTCTTGACCGCGACATCTGGCAATATTTCACTGTTAACACAGGTGTTCGTTCAGTTGGTGTTATGGGTGATGGACGCACTTACGACTATACAATCGCAATTCGTGCTATCACATCAATCGACGGAATGACAGCAGACTTTGCACGTATCCCATGGGATGTGCTTCAAAAAATCTCAGTCCGTATCGTAAATGAAGTTGACCACGTCAACCGCATCGTCTATGACATCACAAGTAAACCACCAGCAACAGTTGAGTGGGAATAATAATTTAAGTGTATCCGAGTCCCGGAAATCCTTGATAGTAAAGGTTTTTCCGGGATTCTTGTTTTTTACTGGCTACAAATTGGCTACATTAGGCCGGATTTTTGTAGCCATCGGGTTAAATAGCCAAGCTGTCCAGTTGTTTGGCTACCTCTACCTGCTTGTTGGGATATAGGTGGCTGTAGGTGTCCATGGTGGTCTGCACACGTTCGTGCCTTAAGCGTTCTGCAATCAGCAGGGGCGATAAGCTCATATCCACCAGCAGGCTGGCGTGGCTGTGACAAATATCATGCACACGGATTCGTTTTACACGGATTGTTGCACACCGTATTCCATCTCATGGTAGAGAAAGCTCTTGGTATAGGGGAACAGTCGGTCATCCGGCTGAAGCCCATAGCAGCGGCTTATATAAGTACGCTGTTTTTCAAAACCTCTGGTATAGTGACAACTCGGTTGCTCTTGGGCGTTTTGGGCGGCGTGATGACATCCTTGCCGTTCATTTGCTGATAGCTTTTGCTTATGCTCAGCGTGCTTTGGGTGAAGTCAATGTCTGCCGGGCGTGAGAGCCAGAAGCTCCCCTTCACGGATGTCGGTATAGTACATCGTCATAAACACCGCATAGCTTGCCGAGTTGGAACAGACCATTGAGCGTGTTCAGCAGCAACAGGTGTCTATTAAGACGGTGGAGCAGATTGAAGCAAAGTCCCTGCCACTGACCTTTAAGGTAGCGATTGAGAAAGAGGATTATCAGACGTTGGTGACAGCGGCACAGAAATAGGTGGTGCAGGAAAAGCAGGAAGGGAAGCTGAAAAAGCTGATGAAAGAGACTAGGAAAACGGTTTTAGAGCTGAAGGATACGAAGGGATTGGCGGAGTATAAGTCTACTCGTGGACAAGTTCGTAGTAGTCAGCTGGAACAGGAGAATAAAGAACTTCGTAAAAAGTTGAGTGGGTATGAGGAGGTGATTGCTCGGCATAACTTGTGGGGATATTTTGCCAAGAATAGAGAAAAAGCACCGATAAAGACTGATGAAAGATAGCGTTAAGTCGAAAATTATATGTATAAAATGTTTACTTGTGAAAATTTAAAAATCATTGACAAAATTATTGTTATACAATACTATTTATGCAGGAGGTATGTAGGGATGGACGAAATTCAAAGAATGCAGGAACATCTTTATGCAGAAATAATAAAATACCCGGATGAGACTGAAATGTTGAAAAACATATTAGATGTTTTTGTGGACTATCCTGAAAAATACAAGCAGGAGGATCGTGAAAGTCTTATGACAAAAGCAAATTTAGTTACACCGTCAATTCTTGCAGGTACAGTAACAAGAAAAGCGGTATCTACGGAATGGATGCAGACCGCAAGTGCGCTTGGTGTGGCAGTTGCTATTGCAACAGAGCCTATTGGAAATGGTCGGAGGTTTAATGGGGGAATGGCTTGTGAAAATTACTGTTGGTAGTGGTAAGAAAAATAAAGACAGTAAGCAACGGTAGAGGTTTGAGCTTGGTATCAGACGCAAAATTTGTAAATTCTCTTATAGAATCAAAATGGAGGTGTGACCAATATGGAATATGCAATTATTGGAATTATCATTGTGGTAGTACTTGTTACCAGTATGGTAATTTCTAAAAAATCAAAGAAAAATGCATCTGATGTTGTAAACGAGGGGGTTAGGCATATTGAAGAAAAAACGGAAGTTCAGTTGGTTCCGTCAGAAAACGAATTGCAAGAACTTGTTATTCAAATGGAGATATTGCCTGCTGCAACCATCCCCGATGAGAACAAGCTGGTTGAAATCAGTGACAGTAGGGTTCTGACTCATGTAAATAATCTGATTCCAGGATTAGCTCAAGTGGGTAATGTTGTGAATAATGCGGTTCAGGCAGCTCAGGGCAATGGAGAGGTTCTTTATAGAGCGATTATTCCAGTCGGTGCGAAATTGACTGATTCGAAAGCTATGGGAGGCGCTGTTCGAGGAATTTATCACGGTGCGGATGGTATTCGAGGACATGCAAATTTGGTGGCTGTTGAAGCTCAAAACGGTACGGCTGTTGTAGCGAACACCGCTGCTGCAGCTATGGGTGTGGCATCAATGGTTGTTGGGCAGTATTATATGACCCAGATTAACGCCGAGTTGGGCGAAATCAGTGATGGAATTTCCAAGATAGCAGATTTTCAAGACAACGAATATCGTAGTAGGGTGTTCTCGCTGGTTGCCCATGTGAAGAAGATTGCGGATTTCCAGATTGAAATTCTTGAGAATACTGAGCTGAGGCTTTCGAAGATTTCACAACTTGATAGTCTTGAGGAAGAGTGTACGCAGCTTCTTGGACAGGCTAATCTTGCTCTTGTGGGTTACACAGATAAGAATAATCTTGATTATGACGCTTATGAAAAAGAATTAACAGAAGTTCAGAACTGGTATATGTACCAGAAATCACTGCTGGATATGATCAACAAGATATCTGAGCTAAGATACACATTACACTTGGGTGCTGTATCCAGAGAACACTGCGTAGCATTGTTGCCTACATACACAAATCAGGTTGCGGAAACGCAGAAACGTTTGACTGGATGGCATCAGACTACGACTGAACGTTTGGGCATTGATATATCAGAGGTGCGCCGCAAGAGAGCTGGTTTTGATGGAGTGATACATTTCCTCCCGGGTTTGTTTAACGATAATCTGAAGTTTAGAACTATTGAAAAAGACACTGCAAGAATGATAGAAAAACAGTCTGCTAGCAACATACATGAATATGATACTTCGGATTTGTATGCAGAGGATGTTCAGCTGATTTCTAAGGATGGAAAGATATACTATTTACCAACTGAAAAATAAAATAGTATTTGGGTGAAAACTAATTTGATTGGAGAAAATATAAGGGCATAAGATTAACAAGCATAAGCACTCCTGGTGGGGGAGTTGCATGGGAATATACCAGAGCAGAGGGACACTCTACTCCTCTGCCGATATCCCAGAGCAAAAAATCAAAGTATTTATTAGCTCAATTTATGGTGTGAAGAAATATGATAAAGTACGAGCTGACTTAAAAAGTGCTATTGAGAGCACACAATTAGCTGATGTATACGTTTTTGAGAGTAACGGTGCTTCTACACTGTCTGCAGGATCCCATTACGCATGGGCATTGGAAGATAGCGACATTTGCATCTTCTTAATTGATAATGCCGACGGAATTAAGCCAGGGGTACAAGCGGAAATCGGTACTGTCAAAAAACATAATATTAAGTCTTTGTACTATTTCTGTGATGAAACACAAAAAGAAAAAACTCCGCTTGAACAAAGCTTGATGCCATAGCACTTCTCATTTGCATTGCAGTAAAATATCCTGAAGACTATACAAGAAATCAATGTATATATGAGAAACTGTTTGAGCAGCAGAAGGCTATTGAAGTTGCCGACAATTCGATTATTTCATCTAATATCGATGGCATTTCCTTGAAAATCGGATTGCAATTATTGTATATCGCCATGGGCAAAGATGTGTATGCTGATATACTCGAGTTGATGCTGTATATTCAGGGCGATGTTGCAACAACAATCACAGTAACTGATTTGATCGTTGAATATTTAGAGAATTCAGATGATGTTATTTTGCCATCCAAAATAGAGGCAGTTATCCTTCAGAATATTTTACAGTGGCTCCATTCTGAATATACAGATATCAGATGGTATGCCACACGCATTCTTCTTACCATGTCTTGTAATCCGGAGAATTGCGGCATCGTAAACCATCAGTTGGTAAATCTTATTGATTCTGATAGCGTATTTATTAAAAACTTGATTATGCGACACCTTCATGAAATAAACGGGATTACTGATGGAACAAAAGAGTATATTATTTCCAAATGCAGTCATGATGCTAATTTTGTTGTTAGAATGGTTTGTGATGAAGTGGTATAAGGCGTAGCTGAAGAGTAGAATGGAATATCAGCCGAGCAGCTACCCCTTGCCTGGCTGATGCTAAATTATGCGAAAATCAATTCTGCGTTGATGATCTCCTCTGCGCGGTTGCGGATGTTGTTCATAGCCTTGACCCATGCCAGCTGCGTTACAAGTAAGTCGAGCTTATTGCGAGCCTGAGTATCAATGTCAGTGAGATAGCTATACAGCATGCCGCTGAGAACGAGGTCATTGTAGAGCATAGGACGGTACTCTCTGAGGTATTGCTGGTGCTTCCTGTCCCAGATACCGATAGGGTGTACTTCTTCCTCTGGAATGACCAGACACGGCAGATAATAATCTCCATACAGTTCATACCAAAGACCGTTGCTGTTATCGTAGATGTATTTTTCCATATTGCAAACCTCCGTGTATCATTTATTTGCAGTAGTTCTGAGTGGCTTTGAGGTAAATCGGCCAGCGGAGGTTTGAACTGTAGCCGTGGCTACAAAACGGCTACAAAATTCTTAAAGACGTTCTGGAAAGCCTGAAATATGTGGATTATGTGGACGAAAAGCGTATTAACAGTGCGGTTTATCACGAGAAATTAAGGTCTGGTGCTCGAGTGGGAATAGAGAATATTATAAATAAAACCGCATGAAATCAATTGTTTCAGCGGTTTTATTTTTTGCTTAACACCAATTTGACACCAAAAATCACTAACCTTCAGTAATATTGCATGTTATAAGAGGAGGTACGTAATTATGATTTATACGATAGAATAGATTTTTTGCAACAATACCTTCTTTAGCATATTTAACAAGATTATTGCTATCTAGATTTACAATAAATTAAATACTTTTTAAGGAAATGATAAATAGCCAATATATTGTACTATCTAAAATAAGGAGGGAGATCAAATGAATATTTCAAAAATATTAGGAATGCTAAAAAATTAACTCAAGAACAATTTACAGAAAGAATTAACGTTTCAAGAAATGTAGTTGCAAAACTGGAGACTAATAGAGGATGCCCAGATATTCAAAATTTAATTAATATAAATGAAACATTTAATATTAGTTTAGGTGAATTGGTAAAAGAAGATAACTTAGTAAAAAACAAAATTATAGCAGAGAGTTTTTCAAGAAAGTTGCATTTTTGGTTCTATTGTATTTTCTAATCTTTCATAGAATACTTATGATTGGATTTCTTATTTCGACTTTTTTATGCTAGGAATAGAAATATATGTGTTTATAAAAGATAAAGTTTATAAAACGAAAAATTGAATTAAAAGATATAGATTAGATATAATCCTGATAATTAGAATCAATACCTTCTTGTGCTAGTTGTCCTCGAAAGCCGACCGGATTTGATTAGCTTTTTTACATTGCAATTTTCTATTTGTTGCCAAAGCTACTAAAAAGCTTGATTTTGTCAGTTACTCATTAATTTTTTAGTATATTAAGTTATATAAATCATACTTTTTATATTTAAAGAGAGTTAACATAATGACATCAGAAGATAAAAAATATGCATAGACGGCGACTTGTTTTGGAAAAAGGTCAAGTTGTTATTCCAAAGCAAGGGATGTTTTTGGGATAAAATCAGGCTGTCTTTTGTTAATATAATTAGCATAACTATTGACAAATGGTAGAAAGGGGCTTAGCTTTGTACAATACAGAACTAAATCCTTATCATAATTGATTGTCCAACTTTTTGGGTCAGCACTATTGCTAGTGCTTTTTATGTTCATTTAGGGTTAAAGGAGTTTAAATTTACCAGCTAGGTGCATTAGTGGAAGAATTAAGGGCTTCTTCCCAGTCTGGATTGGCTAATTTACAAAGAGTAATAGAAATACCTGCCATATTTAAAGAGGTAATTAATCTTCCAAGCTTGATAAATTTAATATTTAGTCTATCGATATCAAGTAGCTGTAAAACATCGTTTGAAAAAATAAGTTCTTCTAAACGAGTTGTTGCTCCTAAATTATTGATTAAAAGAATATAGGGATCTTTAGGTTTCCACTTTAAATTCATCCTAAGTTTATTTATAAGTTCGTTGGCTAAAAGTTCGGATGAAATAAATTTCTCTGTCCGATAACCTTCCTCACCATGAATACCAATACCATAGGAGATAGTATCAGGTGCAAGTTTAAACATGTCATTTTCGTGATTAGGTAAATTAGCTGGTTTCGTTGCTACACCAAGTGTTGCCATTGATGTAGAAAGTTTTAGTGCCACTTGTTCAAGCTCATCTAAACTAGCACCGTTTAGGGCATAGTAACCTAAAATTTTATGTAGTAGGATAGTACCTGCAACTCCTCTATGTCGAGTTCTGAAGTTTAATTTTTCTATCGAGATATCATCGTGAGAAACAATATATTTGATTTTTATTCCTATCTGTCTCGCTAATGTAATCGCCTCTGAAAATTCTTTTAAGTCTTTCTCAAAGTTTTTTATAATAAGAAAAACGCCTTTTCCTTTATCAACAAACTTAATTAGTTCAAAAATCTGCTTCGCTTTTGGCGGTTCAAAAATAGGTCCGCTGATTGCCGCAGTTAACATGCCCTCACCTACATACCCAAAGTGAGCTGGTTCGTGACCACTACCCCCGCCAGAAATTATGGGAATAATATTTGAATCTTGTTTATTGTTATAAATCGCAGGTAAATTGGGAACTTGTGATAAAAAAGGATAAATGCGTACCAAAGCATCTATACTTTCTTGAAGAGCATTTTCTATTTGATTGTATATTTGACTCATTGTATTCTCCTAATAATTTTCAACAGATACCTGTATAAGTCGAATTAATCTCTGGGAATCAATCGGTTCAGAATTTTTATTAAGTATAAAATCTTTAAAGGTGTCAGCGAGTGCGTGACTGTGATAGGAAATAAAAAGGTCATCATCCTTTATAGATAATTTGGAAGTATCTGTATATTCGTTAATAATTTTTAAAATGATTTGCCGACAATATTCAATGAAATATTGATTAATATCATTTTGAACATTCATATTAAAAAGTTGTTGGTAAAAATAGCGATTAGTTTCAAAAAAATACGACAATTCTTTTAATAATTGTAACCCTGATATAAATTCTAAGTTATCAGTAACTTGTTCACTTAAATCGTTTTTGAAAATCCATTCCACTAAATCGTATTTATCCAAGAAATAATTATAGAATGTCTGTCGGCGTATGCCTGCCCTTTCCATAATATTACTAACAGATATTTTTTCAAATTCTTTTTCCTGTAAAATTTGAATAAAAGCCTGAGCAATCCTTTTTCGAGTGATAAGAGATGTAGCCATAATATTGGCTCCTTACTTGATTATGATATAAGTTTATCATAATTCACAATTAAAAAAACGGACAAAGCTTAAAAACTGTCCGTTCCTTTTAGTTTATACATCTTCTATAATGAAGTTGAAAATAAATCAAAAGGAGACGAAACATGAAGAAAATTATTAATGAACCAACAAAAGTAGTGGATGAAATGCTAAATGGTTTAGAGTTTGTACATTCAGACTTAGTTAAACGCGTAAAAGGTTTTGATGTTATTCAGCGTACCTCTGAAAAGACTGGAAAAGTTGCGATTATATCAGGTGGAGGCAGTGGTCATGAACCAGCTCATGCAGGATTTGTAGGTGAGGGCATGTTATCGGCAGCAATATGTGGTGCTGTGTTTACTTCACCTACACCAGACCAGATATTGGAGGCAATTAAACAATCTGATGAAGGCGCTGGAGTATTTATGGTTATAAAAAATTATTCTGGTGATGTTATGAATTTTGAAATGGCGAAAGATTTGGCTGAAATGGAAGGAATTGCAGTAGAAAGTGTTGTTGTTGATGATGATATAGCTGTTGAGGATAGCTTATATACACAAGGCAAACGAGGTGTGGCTGGTACAATTTTCGTTCATAAGATTTTAGGAAACGCAGCTGAGAATGGAAAATCACTATCTGAAATAAAGGAATTGGCTGATAAATTAGTGCCTAATATTCATACCGTTGGATTAGCCCTTAGTGGTGCAACGGTTCCTGAAGTTGGTAAACCAGGTTTTGTTTTGGACGAAAACGAAATAGAATTTGGTATCGGTATTCACGGGGAGCCAGGTTATCGTCGTGAAAAAATGCAACAATCATATGATTTAGCAAAAGAATTAGTTAATAAATTATTGGAAAATTTTGATGATACTGAAGGAGATTTTGGAATGTTAGTAAATGGTATGGGTGCAACACCACTTATGGAACAATATATTTTTGCTAATGATGTTCGTAAGTTATTAGATGAAAAAGGGATTAACGTAACATTCAAAAAACTTGGTAATTTAATGACGTCTATTGATATGGCTGGCATATCATTAACATTGATTAAGTTAGAAGATGATGAATGGCTAAATGCGTTGGAAGCACCAGTAAATACAATTGCTTGGTAAGAGAGGTAGAATTATGCAAGTAGAAACAGCAAAAAAATGGATGGTATTATTCAACCAGAAGATTCAAGATAATAAAGATTATCTTTCAGAATTGGATACCCCTATTGGAGATGGTGACCATGGTGGAAATATGTCGCGTGGAATGGCTGCAGTTGTAGATGAAATCGGAGAAAAAGAGTATGAATCTACCTCTGAGTTATTTAAAGCGGTAGCAATGCAGTTATTGAGTAAAGTAGGTGGGGCGTCAGGTCCTTTATATGGTTCTGCTTTTATGGGAATTTCAAAATCTGAACAAGACAGAGGAAGCCTTTCTGATGATGTTAAAGCAGGTTTGGAAATGATAAAAAAGCGAGGTAAGGCAGAAATTGGCGAAAAAACAATGGTTGATGTTTGGGAACCTGTATTAAAAGCCTTGGAAACTAATTCATTAACAATCGACCGAATTAATGAGTATGTTCAAGCTACTTCTCCTTTAAAAGCTACAAAAGGACGTGCTTCATATGTTGGTGAACGTTCGATTGGTCATATTGATCCTGGAGCATTTTCATCAGGATTATTATTTAAAGCACTAATAGAAGCGGAGGAATAAAGATGTCTAGTACTGGTATCGTTATTGTTTCCCATTCTAAAAATATTGCACAAGGAATTGTTGACTTAATATCAGAAGTTGCTTTTGAGATTTCAATAACATATGTTGGTGGAACTGAAAAAGGAGAAATAGGGACAAGTTTTGAACGTGTCCAAGAAGCAGTGGAGGCTAATAAAGCAAATGTACTTCTGGCTTTTTATGATTTAGGTTCTGCAAAAATGAATTTAGAAATAGCAAGAGATTTTTCAGAAAAAGAAATTGTTATTAATAATGTTCCAATAGTTGAAGGGGCTTATACTGCGGCGGCTTTGCTGCAAGCTGGGGTAGAACTTGAGGAAATTTCAAAACAACTACAAGAACTGGAAATAAGTAAGTAGGAGAAATAGTTATGAAAGAATTTATTGGTGAATTTTTGGGAACCTTTATCCTTGTCTTACTAGGAGATGGTGTTGTAGCTGGTAATGTTTTAAAAAATACTAAGGAAGAAGGAACTGGTTGGAGTTCAATTGTTTTTGGCTGGGGAATTGCTTGTACAGTTGCTGTTTATGTGGCAGGATTGTTCAGTCCAGCTCATTTGAATCCCGCAGTGACAATTGCAATGGCTGCCACAGAATCTTTAGCATGGAGTAAAGTACTGCTTTATATTGTTGCACAATTATTAGGTGCTATGTTTGCTGCTGTTATACTTTGGTTACATTATTACCCACATTTTAAAGAAACCAAAGACTCTGGTGCAATTTTAGGGATGTTTTCTACGGCACCTGCGATACGCCATACCCCTTCAAACTTTTTTGGAGAAGCACTTGGAACAGCAGTTTTAGTAATTACTATCATGGCTATTGGTCCTAATAATGTTGCAGCAGGATTTGGACCAATTATTGTGGGGCTTGTAATCTTTGCAGTAGGTTTTTCTTTAGGACCAACCACGGGATATGCTATTAACCCAGCACGTGATTTTGGACCTCGCATTGTTCATGCACTATTACCTATCCCAAATAAAGGGGATTCAGATTGGGGATATGCATGGATTCCAGTGCTTGGACCAATTGTTGGAGGAACAGCAGGGGCATTAATCTATCAAATGCTACTGAATCATTTTTTGTAAAAACACATCATCGTCAATCAAGCCAACAAACGCCAGCATCAGTTGGTTGGGTTGGAAGACTAATAAAAAATAAAATGATAATTCACCTTATCTAGCTAAATAAACCGCTGGATAGGGTGCTTTTTTTACTACGCCAAGATATTATTTTTTTGAATTTAAATGATATAATAGAAATAACGAAACGTTTTCAGAAAAGGATTGAGATTTATGCCACTTCAAGACAAATATTCACCAATTATTGGAAAAGTAAATTATAATTCTTTCTCGGTTAAAGCTATCAAAGAGCTGGATTTTTCTGAGAAGGATGAACAATTAATTTTAGATTATCCAACAGTTTATATCATTGATGATAAAATTTCCGACAAGAAACATAATTATAATGTTTATGTTGGTGAGACAACTGACATTAATCGTCGGACTAAACAGCATTTAAACGATGATATTCGTAATGGTCGTGAAGATTTTAAAAAATTGAGTGACTCTTCCACTACTGAGATGTATATCATAGGTCACAAATATTTCAATAAATCACTTACACTAGATATTGAAAATAGGTTGTTGCATTATCTCCTAAGTTCGGAATCAGTAAAGAATGTCAATAATAGGCGTGGAAATCCTCAAAATGATTATTACACCTCTGAAATTATGGATTCAGTCTTTTCCAAAATCTGGCGTAAGTTACATTCATTAAACAATGTACTTTTCCCAATTGAGTCTGTTATCCGAGATTCTGCTTTATTTAAAGCATCTCCATTTCATAAATTGACGAAAGAACAAAAAGAAGCTAAAAGTAAAATTATACTTCAAATATTATCTAGTTTAACTCAAAACCTTGATGGACAATTAATTTTAGTTGAAGGAGAAGCTGGTTCTGGGAAAACTGTTTTGATGAGTAGTTTGTTATATGATTTATTTAATTCTAATGAATTCCCTGTATCTAAAGATAAAATGTCTATTCATCTTTTAGTGAATCATGAGCAACAATTGACGGTCTATCAACAAATGGCGAAGAAATTAGGGTTAAAAAACAAAAACGGCATTGATGTTGTTATGAAACCGACAAGTTTTATTAATTATCAATCGAAAAATAATTTAAAAGCTGATGTCGTTATTGTTGATGAAGCACATTTGTTGCTAACTCAAGGAAAACAGTCTTATCGAGGAAAAAATCATTTAAAAGATTTATTAGCCAATGCTAAAGTTGTTGTAGCTGTTTTTGATGAAAATCAAATTCTTACAACTGAACAAATTTGGGAAAGTGCTGATTTAGCAGAAATGAAATTAGATGCTCAATGTGTGATATCGTTACGTGATCAAATGCGAATTAACGCTCAACAGTCTACAATTGATTGGATTCGAAGCTTAGTAGATGAACAAGTTATTTATCCATTCAGAAAGGATGATAAATATGATTTTAGAGTATTTGATTCTCCGCAAGAAATGTACGATGCCATCAAAGAGAAAGACCAACATCAAGAGAATGGTATCTCACGAATGTTGGCAACTTATGATTGGAAATTTAAACAAAAGGGTAAACCAGAAGATAACCAATATTGGAATGTGACAATTGGTGATTTTTCAATGCCTTGGAATTTACAACTTCCTAAAGATAAAGCAACTAAAAATCTTTCATGGGCAGAACAGAAGCAAACTATCGATGAAATTGGGTCAACTTATACTATTCAAGGGTTTGACTTGAATTATGCCGCAGTTATTATTGGACCATCTGTAAAATATCGTGATGGGAAAATTATTTTTGATCCAAGCGCTAGCTGCAACGAAAAAGCAATCCGCAACAGAACATTAGCCGATGGAACTAGAATGAAATTCGGTGAAACATTGTTAAAAAACGAATTAAATGTCTTGTTAACACGAGGAGTAAATGGATTGTATTTGTTTGCTGTTGACGAAGAATTGCAGAAAGCGTTGAAAGAGGCGATTGAGAAAATAGAATAGGAGAATTGAATGGGAGACGAATCAACATCAGGTTAAAGGTAGATAAAAAATCAGATATTACTGATAATTTAAATAATTATATGGCTTACCGAATTTGAAGTAGAAGAATAGGTAAAGAATTATTTTAAATTAGTGCTTTTTATAATTTTTAAGAATGAACATACCTCTGGTTTTAGTTAGATACAAATTTATAATAAAAAAGAAGGGTATTAATGGACAGTTTATATATATCTAGAGTAGTTATAAAGAATTAAAGGAACTTTAAGGGCTTAGATGTTAATTTGCAACACAAGTCGGTAATCGTTGGTGAGAACAATGTTGGCAAAACAAATTTTATCAAGGCATTGCAGCTGATTTTAGATCCTTCACTTTCAGATGAAGATAGAATGCTATCTGAAAGTGATTTTAATGATTCTCTTAAGAATCCTATGGAGAATAATCAAGAAATTTTAATACAGATTTATATTAGCAATTACAGAAGAAACGTTGCAATAATGACAATGTTATCTGATGCGACTGTCTTGGATGCTGAAGGAAATGAAGTGCTTTTATTAAGCTATAAGTTTTTCCCACATATAGATGAGTTTGGAAAAAAAGAATATCAATATGAAGTATATATGCGAGATGATATGTCTAGAAAATTTGGTTCGAGAGAAAGAAAGTATCTTAATATAAAAGTAATTAAGGCACTAAGAGATGTAGAGGCAGATTTGAGAAACAGCAAAAAATCTCCGGTAAAAAAGATGCTTGATGATTATAAAATCAGTAAAGAAGTTCTTGAAAATATAGCAAGTGAATATAAAGAATGCGGTGATTGCGTTTTGGATTTAGATGAAATCAATGATATGACAATGCATATCAATGAACGTTTTTCAGAAATCCTTGGGAATCATGACTATGATATTTCGTTACAGGCAATGGAGGTGGATCCAACAAGGGTATTAGGATCGCTGAAAATGTTGATGGCAAATCGCTCTGTATCGGATTCAAGCTTGGGGCTAGATAATATTTTATATATTTCGTTGGTTCTTCAGATGCTAAAAGATAAAACAGTTCCAACTTTTGTTTCTGGTTCAGAATATAGGGAACTATTAACAAAGGAAAATAGCGAAATAATAGATGAATGCTATATTTCCAATGCAGGTGGAAATTATGTTTTAAGAACTGATTTAAATGAAGAGAACTATGCTTCATTGTATACATTTATGGCAGACAATGGACATGGAAACAATGCAGTTACTTTGCTGGCTATCGAGGAACCTGAAGCACATCTTCATCCAGTTTATCAGAGGTTAATCTATAAAGATGTTATTAATCGAAACGGATTTCCTATTCTTCTTACTACACATTCAACACATATTACTTCTGTAGCACCAATTAAGTCATTGGTACACTTGCATCAAGAAGCAGGGAACACAGTTGCTCATTCTACAGCAAGCATGCCTATGTTGGAAGGGGAATTTTTGGATGTTGAACGATATCTCGATGTTAAACGTGGTGAAATATTTTTAGGAAAAGGTGTGATACTCGTCGAAGGTATAGCAGAGGAATACATTATTCCAAAACTTGCTGAATTATTAGGTAAATCGTTGGATGAGAAGGGGATAGTAGTTTGTAATATTAATTGTACGAATTTTAAACCATATATGAAGATGCTTAATTCTCTTAGTATACCGTATGCAGTTATAACGGATGGTGACTTCTATATTGAAAATGTTGACGATAGAGATGATTCAAATAGAAATTATCATGTGATGGAGAAAGATGTAAAGGATAATGATACCTGCGGATCCCTTGGAAGGGAAAACGCTATTAAAACATTCGAAGCGTTGGATGATAGTGTGCCGGAAAATGTTGATTTAGCTTTATATTTTTCAGAACGAGGATATTTTATTGGTAAATACACGTTTGAGGTAGATATGATGGAATGCACGTCTACTGAAGCTGGTGAAAGGGCTTTTACTGATACATTTGATCAGTTAGTCGAGAGTAGTCGAAAGCAGAATAACTTTAAAAACAGATTGGAGAATCAAGATTATGAGTTCTGCTTACGAAGAATTGAAGATCAGAGTGTTGGTAAAGGAAGATTTGCACAGATTTTCTCGGGGAAATGTGTTACTGATAACTGCCCAGATTATGTAAAAAATGCCATTGAATATATTTATGCGAAAGTAGATGAATGAGTACGACGACTTATATTGAAAAACTAAGTAGAATTGAAAAAGATGAATACCAGAAGGCTGCCTTTGATAGTCAAAGTAATACAGTTGTATTAGCTGGGCCAGGAAGTGGAAAAACAACAGTTTTGACTTTAAAAGCCATGCATTTGCTAAATGGCGTAATTGCAGAACCGCGTGGTTTGGCATGTCTTACTTATAGTAGAGAGGCTGCAAGAGAATTTACAGAGAGATTAAAAGAATTAGGTTTGGTAGGGGGAAATAATATATTTCTTGGAACGGTACATTCATTTTGTCTCACAGAGATACTGGGTAAATTTTGTGATGTATATTCATTAAATATTCCGACGCCGATAAAAATTGCTTCTGAAAAACAAAGAGCAAAACTATTTGAGATAGCAAAGAAAAATGTTGGGTGCAATGATAAGTATTTTAAAATTGAGAGAATGAATTGTACAAGAATGCTTAGTATTTCTGGAGTAAGTAATATTTGTGTTGATAGAGACGAAACTGCAGAGATAATAGCTAATGAATATGAAAAACTATTAAACCAGGCCGGTGTTATTGACTATGAAACAATTATTATTGAGTCTACAAAGCTATTACAGGAAAAACCTTATGTTAGAGAGTGTATATCTGCGAAATATCCGTGGCTTTTAATTGATGAATATCAGGATTTGGGGCGACCGCTTCATGAAATGGTTCTCACACTTATAGACAATACAAAAATAAAATTCTTTGCAGTTGGTGATCCAGATCAATCTATATATGGATTTCAGGGAGCAGTACCTGATTATTTAATTGAATTAGCTGATAGACCTGATGTTCAGAAAATAACTTTATTGAACAACTATAGAAGCAATCAAGACATTATTGACGGTTCAGAACTTGTGTTAAATCAACAGCGTGGTTATGTTGCGAAAACACGAGAAAATGAAGATGCTGTTTATAAATTTATTGAAGTAAATGAAGAGTTGGATGACCAGATTGAATATTTTGTTAAAAGGATCGTTCCAGGACTTGTAAAAAACGGCATTCCCTATGAGGAGATAGCAGTTCTTGTTGGGAATAATTCGGAATGCAATAGTATTGCATTAAGATGCCAGAAAGAGAATATCCCATACTATATCGTAAAGCATCAATTTAATCGGAGCGATTTTGTTAAATGGGTAGAAAGCTGTGCTTCGTGGATTGAAGGAGATAAAGATATTGTTTTTTCGGATATAGGTGACTTTTGGATATCGTTGATAACAGTAAATGGCGCAATGTATTTGACAGATGAAGAAAAACTAATTATCAGAGAGCGACTGTATAAGGTTCTTGTGGAAAGCAAAGATTATGAAAAATCACTGACGAAATGGTTTGAATATGTAAGGAAAGAGCTATGTTTTGATAAGTATCTTGAACAAAATACGTATTTCCAGGATGAAAAAGATAATATTGATAATCTGATGAAAGAAATGTCTGGTAGTGAATATAAGGAATATGGAATAGATAAGTTTTCTAAAATCGGGAAGCCCGAGAATCAAATTGTTATTTCTACAAGACATAGTTCAAAAGGATTAGAATTTGAGGCAATAGTAATGATGGGAATGGAAGAAGATCATTTTCCAAGTTATTATGTTAAAAACGACGCCAGATTATTAGCAGAGGCTAATCGTTTGTGCTTTGTATGCGTAAGCCGAGCAAAACGTGTGTGTATTTTAATGAAATCAAGTTATTATACGATTAAAACTAAAAATGGTCCGTGGCGAAAAGAGTTCAAACCATCGATGTATTGGAATATATTATACTCAAAATATGGTAATATTAATACAAAGAAACTCCACTAAAAACTTCGGTAAAAATATGTTAAAATAAAGCAAGGTTATTTAGAACAGAATGGGAGTAGGTTATGGTTCCAGCGTATATTAGAATTCATGATGCGATTAAGAAAGAGATTGATGAGGGCGTTTGGGAAATTGGTCAGCGTTTGCCGAGTGAGCGTGATTTGGCGGATGATTACGAGGTGAGTCGGATGACACTTCGTCAGGCGATTACGCTTTTGGTCGAAGAGGGCATTTTGGAGCGCCGTGTGGGTAGCGGGACTTATGTGGCTAGCCACCGTGTGCAAGAAAAAATGCGTGGGACAACCAGTTTCACCGAAATTGTGCGTTCGCAGGGTAAAACGCCGTCGTCACAATTGATTTCTTATCAGCGAAAAACTGCTAATGAAACGGAAATCCAGCAGTTACAACTAAAAGCGACAGATACCGTGGTGCGTATGGAGCGCGTGCGTTTTGCGGATAACATTCCTTTGGTTTTTGAAGTGGCATCAATTCCAGAAAAGCTCATTCAGTCTTTCAATCAAGAGGACATCACAGAGCATTTCTTCCAAACATTAACGGATAATGGTTATGAAATTGGCAAGAGTCAGCAAACGATTTATGCTAAAAATGCAAGTGAGCGCGTGGCGAATTATCTCAAAGTGCCTAAAAATCATGCGGTGCTGGCATTGACACAGGTATCCTATTTCACAGACGGACGACCATTTGAATACGTTCACAGCCAATACGTCGGCGACCGTTTTGAATTTTATTTGGAGAATAATTAAGGAACAAACCATTCTCCAAATGTATATCCTAGAGGAAGTCACGAAAGATTTGAAATAACAAGTCATAAAACAGAACCTTATTGGGTGTCTGTTTTATTTTTTCCAATATTTCTTATTAATCTAGGACAACTATTTTAAGATAAAAAGCAGATTATTTGAGAAAAGTAAAAAGGTAATATATACTTGTATCAGATACAAATACAAGAAAGAGGGCAGGAAATGGATACAAAATTTTCGGTTGCGCTTCATCTTTTAGTGATGATTAGTGAAAGTGGCAAAAATTTGACATCACAAGAGTTAGCTAAAAGTGTTGGAACTAACTCGAGTTATATCAGGAAAGTAATCGCTCTTCTGAAGAGCGCTGATATTATTACTTCACATCAAGGTAAATCAGGTTACCAGTTGGTAAAAGCTCCTAAGGATTTGACATTGTTAGAGATTTATCAGGCGACACAAGAAATAGCTCATATTCATTTGTTTCAAATGCATCAAAATGCTAATTTAGAATGTCCAGTAGGTAAGCATATTGAGAAAGCAGTAAAGCCTATTTTTTTCTCAATTAATTCTCAATTAGAAAATGATTTGTCTAGCCAAACGCTAAGTAATGTCATTGATAATCTATATCGCGAAGCAAATTAAAAATAATAATTCCAAAAGGAAAAAATTTATGAAAGCAATGCAATTAACAACATATGACAAAAATAATATTACACTTGATCTTGTTCAGGTTGAAAAACCTGAAATTAATGCCAGACAAGTGTTACTTAAAGTTACCGCAGCTGGTGTTAATCCACTCGATAATATGATCTCTCGTGGTGAAGTAAAACTAATCGTTCCCTATAAAATTCCTTTGATTCCTGGTAATGAAGTTGTTGGGATAGTAGAAGCAATTGGTGAACAAGTATCAGGTTTTGAAGAAGGTGAACGTGTTTATGCTAGATTGCCATTGGATAGTATTGGAGCTTTTGCTGAATATGTAGCTGTTGACTACTCAGCCTTAGCTAAAGTTCCAGATTATTTAAGCGATATTGAAGCGGCAGCTGTTCCTCTCACAGCATTGACAGTTTTTCAAGCATTTGAGTTAATGCAGGTTAAAAGAGGTAAAACAATTTTTATTTCAGGTGGTACTGGAGGGCTTGGTGCCATGGCGATTCCCTTGGCTAAAGCTAGGGGGTTAACTGTTATTACGAGTGGTAATGCAGCTAATGAGCAGCGTGTGCTAGATCTTGGGGCTGATCGTTTTATTAATTATCAAACAGACGATTATAGTAAATTGCTTTCGAATGTTGACTATGTTTTAGATACTTTAGGTGGAAAAGAGACAGAAAAACAAATGACCATCTTAAAAAAAGGCGGACAGATAGTTTCGTTGAAAGGAATGCCTAATAGAGCTTTTGCGAAGCGCATGGAATTTTCAAAATGGAAACAATTATTGTTTGGATTAGCAGGTCATTCATTTGATAAACTTGCGACTAAATATGGTGTTATTTATCATTTTATTTTTGTTGAAGCGAATGGTAGACAACTTCAAGAGATATCAAATATTTTAGCAGAACGCAAACTTAGACCTTCAATTGATACAGTATATTCTTTAGATGCTATCAATAGTGCACTCGATAAAGTCGCTAATGGTCATTCACGTGGAAAGACAGTCATTCAATTTTAGTGAAAAGATAACATTGAAGACTTGAGTGACTATGATTTTTTATTATTACCTTTATTAAACAACAGCCTCTACAAGGTTGTTGTTTTTTGTCAGCATGATTCATTTTTTACTATAATCTAGATTTTCTAAAAGATTTACCACATATATTAACCATTTCTGACTATTAAATTCAGCTAAATTATGGTAAAATAAGGGCTATGGAAATTGAAAAAACCAATCGTATGAATGCTCTTTTTGAGTTCTATGCTGCTTTGTTAACGGATAAGCAGATGAATTATATTGAACTATATTATGCGGATGATTATAGTTTGGCAGAAATCGCTGAAGAATTCGGTGTGAGCCGTCAAGCAGTCTATGATAACATTAAACGAACAGAAAAAATTTTAGAAGCTTACGAGATGAAGTTGCACATGTATTCGGACTATATTGTTCGGAGCCAAATTTTTGACGATATTTTAGAAAAATATCCTGATGATGAATTTTTGAAAGAGAGAATTTCCGTTTTGAGTAGTATTGATAATCGTGATTAATCCGCGTATTACTCACTAAACAGAAGAACATTTGTAAAATTATAGAGATACTTAGGTAGGAGAAAAGATATTATGGCTTTTGAAAGTTTGACAGAACGCCTGCAAGGGGTGTTTAAAAATATTCGCGGAAAGAAGAAGTTGTCTGAAAAAGACGTCCAAGAAGTCACAAAAGAAATTCGTCTGGCATTGCTTGAAGCTGACGTTGCTTTGCCAGTTGTTAAGACTTTCATCAAGCGCGTGCGTGAACGTGCAGTTGGTCATGAAATCATTGATACACTTGACCCAACACAACAAATCGTTAAGATTGTTAACGAAGAATTGACTGAAATTCTTGGTTCTGAAACAGCTGAACTTGAAAAATCACCTAAAATTCCAACAATTATTATGATGGTCGGTCTCCAAGGTGCTGGTAAAACAACATTTGCAGGGAAATTAGCTAACAAGCTGATTAAAGATGAAAATGCACGTCCGTTGATGATTGCTGCCGATATTTACCGCCCAGCGGCTATCGACCAATTAAAAACACTTGGTAGTCAAATCAATGTGCCAGTTTTTGACATGGGAACTGACCACTCAGCTGTTGAAATCGTGACAAATGGTTTGGCACAAGCCAAAGAAAATCACAACGATTACGTTATCATTGATACGGCTGGTCGTTTGCAAATTGACGAAAAACTCATGGAAGAACTCCGTGATGTTAAAGCTTTAGCAAATCCAAATGAAATTCTTTTGGTTGTTGATAGTATGATTGGTCAAGAAGCTGCCAACGTCGCTGACGAATTCAACAAGCAATTGGACATCACAGGGGTTGTTTTAACTAAGATTGATGGTGATACACGTGGTGGTGCTGCGCTTTCAATCCGCGAAATCACTAGTAAACCAATCAAATTCACTGGTACTGGTGAAAAAATTACGGACATCGAAACTTTCCACCCAGACCGCATGTCTAGCCGTATTCTTGGCATGGGTGATTTGCTGACATTGATTGAAAAAGCCAGCCAAGAATATGACGAGAAAAAATCATTGGAACTCGCAGAAAAAATGCGTGAAAATACCTTTGATTTCAACGATTTCATCGACCAATTAGACCAAGTTCAAAACATGGGACCTATGGAAGATTTGCTTAAAATGATTCCTGGTATGGCAAACAACCCAGCGCTAAAAAACTTTAAAGTTGATGAAAAAGCTGTCGCTCGTAAACGTGCTATCGTGTCATCAATGACACCAGAAGAACGTGAAAATCCTGATTTGCTCAACCCAAGCCGCCGTCGCCGTATTGCTGCAGGTTCAGGAAATAGTTTCGTTGAAGTCAATAAATTCATTAAAGATTTCAACCAAGCAAAACAAATGATGCAAGGTGTTATGTCTGGTGACATGGAAAAAGCAATGAAGAAAATGGGAATCAACCCAAATAATCTCCCTAAAAATATGCCAAACGGTATGGATATGTCGTCACTTGAAGGCATGATGGGCGGTAATGGTATGCCAGACCTTTCAGCACTTGGTGGCGGAGATATGGATCTTAGCCAAATGATGGGCGGCGGTCTAAAAGGGAAAGTCGGCGAATTTGCGATGAAGCAATCAATGAAACGCATGGCAAATAAAATGAAAAAAGCGAAGAAAAAACGCCGTAAATAATGTTAGATAAAACAAACGAAGCTGAGACAAAAGTCTAGCTTCGTTTTTAGTTTGTTTTTGTTAATTTACTAAAAATAAAGTTTTCAAGACATCCTTTGATTTGATTCAGTAAATTTCTCATAACATCTTTCCGAAAAACTGTAATTTTCTTGAAAAATAAATCAGCCTGTGATATACTCCTATTATAAAGACATCTCAGGAGAATTTTAGATGAAACGTGAAAAATTACTTGAAAAAATTGATGAACTTAAAGAAATAATGCCTTGGTACGTCTTGGACTATTACCAATCAAAACTTTCAGTTCCTTATAGCTTCACAACTTTATATGAATACTTAAAAGAATATCGCCGATTTTTCGAATGGCTTTTGGATTCTGGAATTTCAGATGTTACTAAAATTGCTGATGTTGAGTTAACAACCCTGGAACATCTTTCTAAAAAAGACATGGAATCATTCATCCTTTATCTGCGTGAACGTCCTTCTTTGAACACTTATTCAACAAAACAAGGTGTCTCACAAACAACGATTAATCGGACGTTATCAGCACTTTCAAGTCTGTTTAAATACCTAACAGAAGAGGTCGAAGATGAAAATGGTGAGCCCTACTTCTATCGAAATGTCATGAAAAAAATCGCTACTAAGAAGAAAAAAGAAACGCTGGCAGCTCGAGCTGAAAATATAAAAGGCAAACTTTTCCTAGGTGACGAGACCATGGCATTTATCGACTATATCGATACAGAGTATCAAAATAAGCTCTCTCACCGCGCCCTCTCCTCCTTCCAAAAGAATAAGGAGCGTGATTTAGCGCTTATTGCTCTTCTGCTTGCCTCTGGTGTCCGTCTTTCAGAAGCTGTTAATCTTGATTTGAAAGACTTAAACCTTAATATGATGGTTATCGAAGTCACTCGTAAAGGTGGAAAACGTGATTCTGTCAATGTTGCTAACTTTGCTAAGCCTTATTTAGAAGCTTATTTACAAATCAGAGCGCCTCGCTATAAGGCGGAAAAACAAGACCAAGCTCTCTTTTTAACAGAATATCGCGGTGTTCCTAACCGTATTGATGCTTCAAGCGTTGAAAAGTTAGTTGCTAAATACTCTCAAGATTTCAAAGTTCGTGTAACACCCCATAAACTGCGCCACACACTTGCAACACGTCTTTACGATGCTACTAAATCACAAGTCCTAGTTAGCCACCAATTAGGACATGCCAGCACACAAGTTACCGACTTATACACCCATATCGTCAACGACGAACAAAAAAATGCTTTAGATAAGCTTTAAAAATTAACCTGAACTATTAATAAGTTCAGGTTTTTTATCATCTCCTTGCTGACAAATAAATAATGAATGTTCTAAATGTGTTTTACATAATATTATTTATGTAAAACTAAACTTCAAGTGGCATGAAATTGCCGACAATCTTACCAATGATTTGAGGATTTTCATCATAAGGCGCGAATTTATCGGCGTAGTGTTTGTTGAGTGAGACTAAACGAAGTCCGTCCTCTTCTCGATAAACTTTCTTAATATAAGTTTGCCCATCCCAATCAACAGCATAGATAGCACCGTCATAATCAAAACCTGTTTGCTTAATTAAGACAACCTCACCATTTAAATAAGTTGGTTCCATTGAATCCCCAAAGACCCATGAAGCAAAGTCATGGTCAAGTTGTTCATCATAAAAAACAGTATCATAATTACCGTCACCAAAATAAGAATATCCAGTACCTGCAGATAATTTTTCAAAAACCTTGTAAGCATAATATTTAGGCAACTGAACTATTTTTTCTTGCTCTTTGAGTAAATCGTCAGCATAATTTTCGAGTTTGTGACGATTGTCTTGATTGAGTTTGAAATAGGTATCAACAATGTGATATTCAGATACAAAATAAGTTTCCTCGACACCGAGCAACCGACTCAAGAGGTTAAGATTTTTTTGATTTGGCTTTGTTTTGCCATTTTCCCAATTAAAGTAAGAAACTCTAGAAATATTAAGTAATTTAGCTACTTCTGCCTGTGAGTAACCTTTTTCTTCTCTAATATTTTTTAACTTTTCTCCAGAAAACATAAGCTCCCTCCTTGTTAGTTTATAAACTAACAATATTATAAAAAAATAAACCTAAAAAAGCAAGGGCTTAGCCCCTACTTCTGTTAATTTTTATGTGATGAAATTTCAACTTGTGTTCCTTTATCGATTTGACTATCGATAGTGATGTTTAGGTTAAGGGTGTCTAAGACTTGTTTGGTCATGTACAGCCCTAGACCGGTTGCTTTTTGGTGTTCATGACCGTTAAATCCAGTAAAACCTTCGTCAAAAAGACGTGGTAAATCTTCTTCTAGTATTCCAATACCATCATCAGATATAACGATATTTCCATCGCTTATCCTAATGATAATTGTTCCGTCTGTTTTGGAATACTTAACGGCGTTATCAATAATTTGTGAAATAGCAAAGCTTAGCCATTTTCGGTCAGAACTCAGCTCCCAATCACCAACAACCTCAACAGAAAGATTTTTTAGCAAACACGGAATACGATATTTTTTGATAATCTTTGTTGTAACATCCTTGACAGATAGTTTTTCAAAGCGAAAATCGTCTTTGTTTTGACTGAATTTTAAATAAGTCAACAACGTATCAAGATAGTTTTGAAGTCGTGTCAATTGTTGCTGTACTTCATTTGAGTCGAGTTGGTCAGTCTGTGCCATTAATGAAAGGGCTGATATGGGAACTTTCATTTGATGTGACCACATTTTGACAAGATTTTGCAAATTTTCAGTTTGCGTCTTTTCAGCTAGTAATTCATTAGCGCTAGTTTCTTTTAGTTTGATGATAATATCTTTATAAGCAAGTTCTGATGGCAATTCTAATTCATCTAATTCTTTTACATAAATAAAATGATGTAAAATAGATAATTTCTGCTTAAATTTAAGGTATTGCCAAATGCTGATAAAGATTAAAATGGTGAAATTGATTAAAATACTAACTTTAAAATAAGCTAATGGCAGGCGATATAAGGCAAAAATAACAATGAATAATATACTTAAAAGGATATAAGTTAAATACCAGACAGAATATTCTTTAAAAAATTGTCGAATCATTTTAGAAGGTAGCCAACTCCTCTCACGGTGTGAATACGATCAAAACCTAATGGTTGTGTTTTCTTGCGGAGTCGTGTTATGTTAACACTAAGGGTGTTTTGGTCAATGAAACTTTCATTTTCCCAAAGCTTCTCGAGTAATTCCTCTTTGGGAACGACTTGATTTTGATGTTCAAAGAGAATTGCTAAAATCTTATTTTCTGTTGGAGATAGGGTGATATGGTCGTCACCGTTTGACAAAATCCCGTCACGTGATAGAGAAAAATGTTCTAATTGGTAATTATCCGAGGTAAACTGGTAAGCACGTCTTAAAAAAGCTGAAATTTTGGCATCTAAAATCGTTAGAGAAAATGGCTTTGACACAAAATCATCTCCTCCCATATTGAGTGCCATGACAGTATCCATTTCATCATCACTAGATGAGATAAAAATAATCGGCAATGTCATGCTTTTACGAATTTCTGTGGTCCAATAAAAACCATTAAAATATGGCAACGTGATATCAATCAAGATAAGGTCAGGTTTGATTTCTTCGACTTCCTGCTTGATAGCTCGAAAATTAGTGACACTAAAGACATCATAAGTTTGACTAAGATGTTGTTTTAAAAGTTTAACGATAGTTTCATCGTCCTCGACAATATAAATCTTTCCTTGTTTCATAGTCTTATTGTAACAAAAAATGGTCATCACGACCATTTTTTAGTAAAAATTTTCAGACTCTTTCAAATGACTGTTCGAAGATAGGAGTTAACGTTCAATAATTTTATAGTAAGTTCTACTTGTGAATTTATAGATGAAGAAATAGATTATGGTGATGCTTAGTATTGTAATACCACTGACGGTATAAATCATACTTGAGCTTGTTACTCCAAACAAGAGCAACATTTGTTTTAGCATGACAAGCGCTACGGCGAAGTGTAAAACTGCAAAACCGAGTGGCATAAAGAATACGAGTAGAATTTGAGAATTAATTGCTCGCTTCACTTCTTTTTCTCCCATTCCCACCTCTTGCAAAATTTTATACGATTTTTTATCTTCAATCCCTTCAGAACGTTGTTTATAGTAAATGATTAAGGCTGCACCAAGCAAGAAACTAATACCAAGTAAGAATCCTGTAAAGAGAAAACCACCTGTAAAGCCATACATGTCCTCAAGGAAAGATGATTTGGTATCGACAAATCCTGTTGCTGCGTTGCCATCTGAATCAAGATATTGACCTGTTTCGTCTGAAATGTAACCGTCATTATTTGTAATTTTAGCGATTTCGGCTTTAGAAAGGTCAGCATAACCAGTGAAATTACTTCGGAATTGGAGATTATGTTGAGTAAAGAGCTCTTGAAGTTCATTTAAAACATTTTTATCACTAACGATTAACAACGCTGGATTATAAGTATTAGCAATATCAGGGAATATAACACTTCTTAGATTTTCGACATTGTCAAATTCTTTTCCAAAAAGAGTTAATTTTTCCAGTTGGCTATTTCCTTTTTGAACATAGAAAGCAGTTTGATTTTTCTTTAAAGTTGGTAGGCTATTACCTAAATCTTTAAAATCATCTTGGGTCATGATATATATATACCCCATTTTTGCCAAATCAGGAGTTTCTACATCTTGGTCTGTTATTGTGATTTCTTTATCGGTTGATACTGGAATATCTGAGAAGCCAGTATAGTAGGTGATGTAGTCACTTTCTGGTTTATCTAATTTATCGATAACTGCTGTTTTGAAAAAAGCTTCCGCATCTGTATCAGGCGTTGAATAGATTGTAATTTGAGTGTCTTTTGGGAACATATCGTCAGCTTGTTTTTGAGTATTGACATACAAAGACGTTGTTGTGGCAATCGTTACAAAAGCCATAACGGCTAGTAGCGTAATATTAGCAAGTCCGACAGCATTTTGTTTCATTCGGAAAATCATTTGTGCTGTGGTTACGAAATGTTCAGGTTGGTAAAAATATTTTTTGTTTTTACGACGGCGTTTTAGGTACCAAGTCATAAAACTGATGTAAAAAAGGTAGGTTCCAATGATAACAAGAACAACCGCGATAAAGAAACGATATAGGACGACAAGCGCAGCTATTCTCGTTGAAGAAATTGAAAGATAATAACCTGAACTTAAGCAAATGATGCTTAACAACGCAAAGAGAATATTGCCGCGTGGCTCTTTTTCACCCTGTTCTTGCCTCCTAAATAAAGCTAGTGGCGATGAACGACGGATATTAAAGAGGCTGATAAGTTCTAGGAAAAAGAAGATTGCAGCGAATGCAAACGCTGTGCTAATAAACGCTGCTGGTGATAAAGTCATTACCAACTGATTATAGTGTAAAAGATTAATAAAAATCAAATAAAACAATTGTGAAAAGACAGCTGATAAAAGGCTTCCTAGGATAATCACACCCACAAAAATAACAATCAGTTCAATAGTCGATACAAGACTGATTTGAAACCTGTTCATCCCAAGGATGTTATAAAGCCCGAATTCCCTACTTCTTTGTTTTAAAAGGAAATTATAACTATAAATCTCCATGATAATCGAGAAGATAAAAAGGACAACAATGGATAAACCGAGTGTTACGGCACCATATGACATACTTTTTCCAACAGGGCTAAATAAAATCAGCAAAGTTGAACAATTTAGAAGAAATAAAATGGTGCTTGTGAGTAAAAATGGTCCAAAAATATTGACAGATTTTTTGAGGTTTGACCAAGCTAATTTAGCATAGAACATATTACTCACCTCCAAGAAGTGCGCTCATTGCAAGTGAAATATCCTTGTTGAATTCTTGATTGGTTTTGTTACCACGATAAATTTGGTGGAAAATGCGACCATCTTTGATGAAAAGGACACGTTTAGCATGACTAGCGGCGTTTGCTGAGTGTGTTACCATAAGCAATGTTTGACCGTCATTATTAATATCCTCAAAAAGGTTTAGAATATCTTCAGAATTGCGATAATCTAGTGCTGCTGTTGGTTCATCAGCTAAAAGTAACTGCGGATTTGTGATAAGGCTACGAGCGATAGCAACACGTTGTTTTTGACCGCCAGACAATTCAAATGGGCGTTTTGCTAACAAATTTTCAATATGAAGTTTTGGAGCGAGTGTTGCTAGTCTATTTTCCATTTCTTGGTAGTTAACACGACCAAGTACCAATGGTAAGAAAATGTTATCCTTGACAGAAAGCGTATCTAATAAATTGAAATCTTGAAAGACAAATCCGAGATTGTTTAAACGAAATTCTGCTAATTGGCTTTCTTTGATTTTTGTGATTTCTTTCCCATTTAGAATAACAGAACCTTTTGTTGGCTTTTCCAGAGTTGCTAAGATATTAAGCAGGGTTGTTTTCCCAGAACCAGATTCTCCCATGATAGCGATAAATTCATTTTCATCTACTTTGAAATCAACATCTTGTAAAGCACGTGTTACCTCTTTTGAAAAACGTGTGCGAAAAACTTTTTCTAAGTGATTAATCTCCAGTAACATAATTTCTCCTTTGTTTCATTATACCTTTTTTCGATTAAATAAAAACTCTAATTGGAATGTTTTTGCTAAAAAGCAATTAATTTAAATTTAGTATTTTAGTACTAAGGGTGTTTTAAAGGCTTTCTTCCACTCCAATACCAAAGAGCGAGACTTATTACTCCCACTACTACGATAAGGAGAATTGTAATAAGACTATAAAAAACTATCATTTTAAAAACCTCCTCCTATTATTTTGTGATACGGAGGGTGTACCAGACCATATAAGTAATGGAACCTAAAATAACCATGACTAACCAAATTAGAAGATTACTCCATAAATTGATATGTTTTTTGATTTCTTGACTCATATGACTGCTCCTCTCTTATTGACAAGTTTATTTTATCGAAAATTAGGTAGTTACTTCCTTACAATTTGAACGTCAAATCTTACAAAAATGTAAGGTTACTTTCTGGCAACAAAAAAGCCCAAAACAAACGTTTTAGGCTTAACAGTTACTACTTACTTACCCATTGATTGCTTGTGCTATTTTTGTAAGGTATGCGTGGCTTTCAAGTTGTTTAATGGGTTTGTTTAAATCTTTTAAAATACTTGTGGCATGTTCGTTGAATAACGGCAGAGATTCTGCCCAATAGATTTTTCCTTGACCTAGTGTCAAACTATCATGTCTTTTACCTAAAGAGTCAACTAAATGATAGTGAATAATAGTCTCTTTTCAAAGTTTCTAGTGAGCGTTGTAAAGCTTTATTATCCCCATGCAGATAAATGAAAGCATGAGAAACATCATAAGTAAGTGGATAGCCTTTTTGAGCTAACAACTGGTCGAATTCAGACTTGCCAAATGAAAGTAGTTTTGAAATACCATTTTCAAAGATATGAAAATTCAAAGACATCTGGGTGATATTTTAGGCGACTTTCCATTTGCTCCAAGTCGCAACTAGCTTTTAGTCCTAATTGAATTGGAAACATTTTGTCACCTCTTTTAATATAGTATTGGAATACTAAACGTTAAGATAATCTTGCAAATCGTTTAAAGCACGTTCAGCAACTTTTTCATAACGTTCTTTTTTATCACGGATACGTGGTCCGTCAAGCTCTTTAACAATACCGAAGTTAACATTCATTGGTTGGAAATGTTTACTTTCGGCATGTGTAATGTAATGTGGAAGAGAGCCGATAGCAGTCGTTTGCGGGAAGATAACCACTTCTTCTCCTTTAAAACGACGTACAGCGTTGATACCAGCAACTAGCCCTGAAGCGGCTGATTCCACATATCCCTCAACCCCTGTCATTTGACCAGCAAAGAAAAGGTCTGGATTTTGGCGTGTGGCAAATGTTTCGGTCAAAAGATTTGGAGAATCCATGTAAGAGTTACGGTGCATTACGCCATAACGGACAAATTCGGCATTTTCAAGACCTGGAATCATGCGGAAAACACGTTTTTGCTCACCCCATTTAAGGTGTGTTTGGAAACCAACGATGTTAAAGAGACTACCAGCAGCATTATCTTGACGTAATTGAACAACGGCATATGGTGTCTTGAATTCACCGTCACGAGGGCCTTTGTAGTCATCTGGGTATTCTAAGCCAACAGGCTTCATTGGACCATAGAGCATTGTTTTAATGCCGCGTTTTGCCATAACTTCAATCGGCATACAACCTTCAAAATATTTTTCTTTTTCAAAGCTATTAAGCGGAGCTTCTTCGGCATTGACAAGCGCTTCATGGAACGCCATAAATTCCTCTTTGGTCATTGGACAGTTAAGATAGGCAGCTTCTCCTTTATCGTAACGTGATTTCAAATAAACCTTGTCCATATCGATAGAATTTTTATCAACGATTGGCGCTGCGGCATCATAGAAATAAAAACCGTCGCCACCGTTCAATTCATGAATTTTTTCAGCAAGTGCATCTGATGTTAAAGGACCACTAGCGATAACAGTAATGGCATCAGTTAGAATTTCTGTGATTTCTTCACGAATGACTTCGATAAGTGGGTGATTTGTCACTTCATCTGTCACCATTTGTGAGAAACCGTCACGATCAACCGCTAAAGCACCACCAGCGGGGACGCGCGTGCTTTCTGCTGCCTTCATGATAACAGAGTCTAGACGACGCATTTCTTCTTTAAGCAGACCGACAGCGTTTGTTAAGCTATCACCGCGCAGCGAATTTGAGCAGACCAATTCCGCAAATTTATCTGTTTTGTGTTGTGGTGTTGCTTTCTTACCACGCATTTCATAAAGTTTTACTGGAATGCCACGTTTAGCAATCTGATATGCAGCTTCAGAGCCCGCTAAACCAGCTCCTATAACGTTAATGTATGATGATTGAGACAATTATACTAATACCTCCAAAAACAAGCTTAGGAAGCCCTAAAACTCATTTTCCAGATAAGGGAGAAAGCCCTTATCCAAATCTTTCTAATTTTGATACTTGATTATCATAACATAAATTTTGTGAAACTCAAATAATATTATATAGTTATTTACATAAATAAAAATATGTAAACAAACTATTGATTATCCTTTTTAATCATATTCTGATATTGTAAGTGAATACCAATGTGACCAATTCCCAAAATAATTGATGTCAAGGTCAGAAATGGATTTTTACCATAGATGGATATGCATAGAACTGCCAAAACCGGTAAACTTGCTCCGGCTACTGGAATTTTTAAAAATGTGGTGCACAAATCTGGCATTCTTTTTGGTCCCATAAAATAACGAATCCAAAACATTTCATAAAGAATCATGCAAAAACAAGCAGCTATCAGCCACCAATTCCAATTAGTCCAGGGCTGCCAGTTAAAATCAGAAAAAATGAGAATCAGACAAGACACAAGTACTTCTCCGATACGTTCAAATATGGATAAGTATTTATTTTCTTGATACTGATAATGTTCATAATCTTTAGGTTTATTTCGTGTCCAAATAAGATTTGGTATCATTAGTAGCATTAAAAAGATGAATCCAACATAAGAAAAGCCAAAATGCATAGTCAGTCATCCTCATTTAAAACAAACAAATCCAAGCAGATAGTAAAACACTTAAAATACTGAAAAGTGACCCAATGAGATAGTATTCTGCAAATGTGGGGTTTTCGGAAATTTTATTATAACGAGCGATTGATTTAGCAGTAAAAACAAGTCCGATTGAGGCGAATTGATTGAAAATGATACAAATACTCATCACAATACGTTCCAAAAGTCCAATCGTTGCTCCAGCACCTGGAATGGTATCCATTTTTTGACTGCTCTCTGGCTGGTATTTTTGAAAGAAAATCTTGAAAAAGACATTAGTCGGTTTTGTAATCAAGACGATAAATAGAATAATATTAAGCACTTCTCTTGTTAAGATATTTGGCAAAACTACACCTTTGGCAAGCGGGGCAAGTAAAAGTATAATTCCTAGATGTAACATTTGGTCCAAAAGGAAAGTTACCAACGGATTTAGCTTGAAACTATTAGCCACATGAGGTTTTCCAAAGTCAATAATAGAATGACTCAGCAAAATAAGCAAGCTAATGCCCCAGATGTTTGGGACAAAAATAGTTACCAAAATTAACGGAATAGCTACCCAAATGAGATGAATCAAAAGGTAAGTTTTATCGGTATTTTTACGGTCGGCAACTGTTTGGCTTTGCAACTGAAAGTCTGACAAAAAGTGACAAATCAGTAATAGGGTTAATATAGGATTTTGGCTAAGATAGTGAGAAAGACCTGTGATTGACATTAGTTTAACTCCTCTCCAGCGTTTTTAAACAGATTTAACGCACAATTTCGTGTTCGTAGGTAAACTTTGATATTACTGCTTTTCAATCGTTTTGACAGCGCACTTGTGCTTAATTCAAGCTGTTTTCCCAAAATTTGTTGGTCAAAATACTCATCATAAATGCCAAGTTTTAAAAGTTCCTGCAAGATAATTTCTTGGCTAGCGCGCCAATTGGACTTAATTGCTTCACTACTGGCAATCAGTGTATTAATAATGTTTACCTTGGTGTCATCTTCAAAGGAAACAGCGATTTGCGTATTGCCGTAATCATTTTTTTGGTGGATGTAATTGATTGCTTTTCTAGCGTGCCAATAAGCGGGACCGTCAGCGCCAATGCTTTGCTCTGGGTTAATATCTGTCAGAATTTCTCCTAAGCCAAGACCAAAACGTACTTGATAAGGCTGCATTGCGAAGTTAATACGGTCAATTATTTGAAATAAAGGGGCATCCAAGGTTAACAATCCTTGAAATTCATCACCTAAAGTGATAGATAATTTTGAAACCAAGACATCTTTAAATTTAATATTTAACTCGTTTAGGCAAGCCTCCAATGTTTTTTGGACTTGGTAACGATTATCGATTTTTTTGGAATCAATAATATCTCCAATTAATGCAAAATAATTCATAGCGTACCTCTCATAAGTCTATTATAACAGACTTATCAAAAAAAGTCCGTTATAACGGCAATTATTTAAAAAGTCCATTATAATGGAAAACATATTTTCCATACAATCAAAAAGAAACTGAGCATCTCTGCTTCAGCTTCTATCGTTTTATTTAATTTTTGCTTCTTCGTAGTCGCATTCTTCATTGCTGCAGACGACTTGTTTACCACCACCGCGGATTTTCTTCTCAACTAAGAAGTCTCCAGATTTTGGACAAGAACGTCCGACAGGTTTATCCCATGATGTAAATTCACATTCAGGATAACGGTCACAACCATAGAAAATACGATTACGTTTGGTTTTACGTTCAATTACTTGACCTTTGCCACAGACTGGACAAGTCACGCCGATTTCTTTAGTGATTGCTTTTGTATTGTGACACTCTGGGAAATTGCTACAAGCGTAGAATTTACCATAACGACCTAACTTGATAACCATTGGGTGTCCACAAACATCACAATCAAAGCCAGCTGGCTCATCTTTGATTTGAATTTTTTCGATTTCTGTTTCGGCTTTGGCAAGTTCTTTTTCAAATGGTTTGTAAAATTCATCGATAACTTTTTGCCATTGCTGTTTGCCTTCTTCGACTTCATCAAGTTTACCTTCCATATCAGCGGTAAATTTGACATCAACAATATCAGGGAAGAATTCAACAATCAAATTATTAACGATTTCACCAAGTTCCGTAGGTTCAAAACGTTTCGCAGCTAAGCGAACATAGTAACGTCTTTGGATAACGTCAAGTGTTGGTGCATAAGTTGACGGACGCCCAACGCCATTTTCTTCCAATGTTTTAATAAGTGTTGCTTCAGAATAACGAGCTGGTGGTTGGGTAAAGTGTTGTTCAGGATTTGTTGATACTTTCTTAACAATATCACCTTCAACCATGTCAGGCAACATTTTATTCTTGTCAGAATCGTTATATACGGCTAAGTAACCGTCAAATTTTACTTTACTACCATTGGCAGTAAAGCGTACGCTATTTTGCTCCAAGTTAACTTTCATTGTGTCAAAGACTGCTGCTGTCATTTGACTGGCAACAAAACGATTCCAAATCAATGTGTAAAGTTTTAATTGGTCTTTATCTAAGTGCTTAGCGATTGATTCTGGTGTTAGATTGACATTTGAAGGGCGAATGGCTTCGTGAGCATCTTGAGCTCCTGAAGCATTTTTAACACGGCTACCGTGTTTAGAGTATTTTTCACCGAAACGTTCTGTGATAAAGTTTGCGGCATCATTTTGCGCAATTGGACTGATACGTGTTGAGTCAGTACGCATATAGGTAATCAAACCTTGCGTTCCGCTCTTACCAAGACTGATACCTTCGTACAATTGCTGTGCAACCATCATGGTTTTACGTGTACGGAAGTTGATTTTATTAGCAGCATCTTGTTGGAGAGATGATGTCGTATAAGGAAGTGGTGCATTGCGACGACGTTCTTTCTTTTCAACCTTAGCTACGGTAAATTCGTCACTAGTCAATAAAGCAAGAACTTTTTGAACATCTTCATTCGTTTCGAGTTTTAATTTTTTGCCATCAATGCCATAAAATGAAGCTTGGAATTTCTTCGTTCCTTTTTTAAAGAAACCGTCAATTGTCCAGTATTCTTCTGGTTTAAAGGCTTTGATTTCATTTTCGCGGTCAATGATTAGTTTTAATGCAACGGATTGAACACGTCCTGCTGAAAGACCTTTTTTAACTTTTTTCCAAAGCAATGGTGAGATAGAATATCCCACGATACGGTCGAGAACACGACGCGCTTGTTGGGCATCTACTAAATCCATATCGATTTGGCGTGGTTCAACAAAAGCATTTTTGACAGCGTCTTTGGTGATTTCATTGAAAACAACACGGTTTTTGTCATTCTCATCAAGATCTAAAATATGGGCTAAGTGCCAAGAAATCGCTTCTCCTTCACGGTCCGGGTCACTTGCGAGATAAACTTTTTTAGACTTTTTCGCTTCTTTTTTAAGGTCGTTAATCAATGGACCTTTACCACGAATATTAATATATTGTGGTTCATAATTATTTTCAAAATCAATAGACATGCTTGATTTTTTCAAATCGCGGATATGTCCTACTGAGGCTACAACTTTATAATTACGTCCGAGATATTTTTCAATTGTTTTTGCCTTAGCTGGAGATTCCACAATAACCAAATTTTTCTTGGCAGATGTTTTTTTCTTTATTGTTTTTTTGCTTGATTTTTTAACAGCTGTTGGGGCATTCGTAGTAGTAGTAGTTGCCATAAGCTCACTTCCTATCAGTAATAAACTTATAACATGATAACCCGCTTTTCTTAAACTGTCAATAAAAAAGTTATATTGGTATGTGGTAAAATTTTTTAGAAAGCTCATTAAGCCTAAAAAAGTAGGGAATAAACACTAAGTATTGATGAGGGAGATTTGTGAAGAGATGTTACAGTAGCTAGGGTGGTCTTATGACTGTCCTCTTCTCATTGACTAAGCCTGTAGGCAAGTTGACTATAGGTCTTTTAATCAAAAATGCCTCCTTTGCTTTTGACAAGAGAGGCATTGATCGCTTATTTAGGTTTATCCTTATTAGATGGGACATCCTCAAGGGGAACATCTGTATCATCTCTGTTTCTTTATAGAAAAAAATTGCTTATATTTGATATTCCGAAAGGATATCTAAGCCTGATGTGACGCATTTTGCGCCCTCTTTTATCAAATGATGACAGCCATCAGATTTTCCATCTAAAATATTTCCTGGAATGGCAAAAACGTCTCGTCCTTCTTCCAATGCTCTTTCGCACGTAATCAAACTGCCTGAGCGCAGCTTAGCTTCTACTACGATAACGCCTTGTGATAAACCTGCAATAATACGATTTCGCTCTGGAAAATGGAATTTCAGCGGTGCTTCTCCTGCTACGTACTCACTTAATACGAGGTGATTTTTAACCATGTACTCCTGCAACTGCTTATTTTCTTTGGGATAATAAACGTCCAGTCCACAACCGATAACGGCAATCGATGCACCACCGTTTTTTAGAGATGATAAATGCGCACTGGTATCAATGCCACGCGCCAACCCACTAACGATAACAAAATGATTCCCGAGTTCTTTGACAATTTTCTGTACGGATTTTGTCCCTGTTGCTGATGCTGTTCTTGCTCCTACTACTGCCATTTTTGGGCGATTGAGTAATTCTAAATTTCCTTGATAAAACAGCAAAACAGGTGGATTATAACAATGTTTGAGTTCTAATGGGTATTCGTCATCTAGTATGGAAACACTAGGAAAACAATTAAATTCTTTGCGCAATTCTTTGATGTCCAGTGCTTTGTATTTTTCCATAAAAAGGATAGGATTTTTACATTTTGAGACGACTGCCATATTACGCAAAGATAGTGATTTCTCTTGCTTTTCTTGATAATCCAAAATAGCTAAAATATTAAGATTTGTTAATCCTGCTTTTTTTAATTTAAACAATTCAAAATTATTCATGTTTTCTACCTCACTAATTTATTATTCGAAAAAAAGCCCTGAAAAAACAGGGCTTAGTGAGTGTATTTTACGTATTAAGCAAGCGTTTTTATGATTTTTGCAGGATTTCCAGCGAGAACCACGTTATCGCCAAAAGATTTTGTGACGACTGCGCCAGCACCAACGACAACGTTGTCTCCTAAGGTAACCCCAGGTAGAATGGTCACGCCGCCGCCAAACCAAGCATTATCTCCAATAGTGATTGGTGCACCGTATTCAAGACCTGAAATACGTTCTTTGGCATCAAGTGGGTGTAACGGTGTTAACAATTGACAATTTGGTCCAAACATTGCGTTGTCGCCAATGTGAATCTCGCAGACATCAAGCATGGTACAGTTATAATTGGCATAGAAATTCTCACCCACATAAATATTTGAACCATAATCACAAACAAAACGTGGATTCATTGCCAATTTTTCACCTGTTGACCCAAACAGAGTTTTTATAATTTCTCTTTGCTTATCACGGTCGTCCTCGTTATTGAACAACTTCATTTTTCGGCGTGCTTCCAGACGCATGGCAGTTAGCTCTGCATCTCCAGCATCGTATAGTTGCCCAGCTAACATTTTTTCTTTTTCGCTTGTCATATTAAGGCTCCTTTAGCATGGATTTTATTGGTTCGAATGTTTTACGGTGAATTGGTGTGATGCCATATTTTTTAAGACCTTCTAAGTGCTCTTTGGTTCCATAGCCAACGTTTTTTTCAAAGGCATACCCAGGATAATCATTGGCATAGTCAGCCATTATGCGGTCACGTGTTACTTTAGCAACGATAGAAGCCGCTGCAATTGATAAGGAGTTGGCATCACCTTTGAGGAGTGATTGTTGTGGAATCGAAGTTTCCAAATGCATGGCATCAATTAAAAGATAATCAGGTTTTGTCACCTCACCTTTCAGTTGATTAATGGCTTGCAACATACCGACTTTTGTAGCTTCGTAGATATTAATCTGGTCAATGACATTATTGTCAACAATTCCGATTCCAATTCCTAAAGCACGCGCAAGGATTTCTTGATAAATTTCCTCATGGTGCTTCTTAGGAATTTTTTTAGAATCATTGAGGTGTTTAATTTTACAATTTTTTGGAAGAATAACGCACGCTGTGACAACAGGTCCTGCTAATGGTCCTCTACCAACTTCATCAATCCCAGCAATGGCTTGGTAACCTTGTTGATAAAGTTCTTTTTCGTAGCGCAGCATATTTTCCAAGCGTAAGTCTTCATCAATATCCGCTTGAATAGCTTTTTTTCGCTGCTGAATCGCCTTTTGGACCCCTGCACGACTATCTGACTCATAAGCTTGCCAGCGTGCGTCATCAAGGCTCTCAATCGCTGCTAGCGCTTCTTTGATTTCTTTAACGGTCGCCATTTTCAACTTCTCCTACGACATCCAAAGTGTAACGACCAAGTTTGCCTTCGCGGACATCTTTAACAAAAAGGCTATAAAAACGGTCATAATCATCACGAAAGCCCAATTTTTGTGTCATAGCCATAATAATCTCAGGCGCTTCTTCTTCTAAGCTGATACCTTTGAAGCGTTCAACAAGACGTTCTGGATAGTATTTTTTAAAGAAATTAAGCCCAAAAATCGTTACTTCATCCATTGGCAAAAGCTGGTCCTTAATAGCACCTGTTAAAGCGAGTTTGAGCCCCACTATTTCGTCCTCGAATTTTGGCCAAAGAATCCCTGGGGTATCTAGGATTTCCAAGTCTTTATTAGACTTAAGCCATTGTTGTCCTTTAGTTACCCCAGGTTTATTGCCAACGACTGCAATTTTTTTACCTGCCAAACGGTTCATTAATGTTGATTTACCAGCGTTTGGAATACCAATAATCATTGTACGCAAAGTTTCTTTTTGAATGCCACGTTCACGTAATTTAGCTAATTTATCAGCCATTAATGATTGGGCGGCATCGGTTACCAATTTTACAGTAGCTTGTTCTTTTGAATTAACGGCTAGGGTTTTGATGCCTTGTTTTTCAAAATAGTTACGCCATTCTTTTGTACGATTACTATCAGCAAGGTCGGCTTTGTTCAAAATCATTAATTTCGGTTTATCTCCGACGATTTTGGTTAACATTGGATTTTGGCTTGATAGTGGCAAACGAGCGTCAACTAAAATTGTCACAAAATCAACGTGTTTCAGATTTTCCTGAACTTGTCGGCGTGCTTTCGACATATGCCCAGGAAACCATTGAATAGTAGCCATGTAAAATAAATTCCTTTCGTATCAAGGGGTTAACGGGGGCAAGCCTGCCTAAATTTTGTCAGGTCACCAAATTTAGGCTAATTTTACCAAACCATTTCATCCCCAATAATTTTTTGCTTTCCTTCGCGAATACATATTATCTCAAAATTAGGATGATATTAACAATTTTGCTAGAAAGTTAACATTAATATGCCTTGGAAGATAGCTTTCTTTTATTCCAATTATATCTCGGAACTCTTTTAAATTCAAATTCGTTTTTCTGCTTTTTTCAATCCAATCATTTAGTGTCTGAGAATACTTCCAAGATTAATAGCTTAAAGCAGAAAAAGAAAATCGAGATTTATATTTAATAGGAAAATTGACAATGCTATTATATCATGATTTTCTTTATTTTACCGTATTCTTACGACGGTTTAATTCCTTGTAATAATCTTTCACGACACTACGGACAACTTTCTTTAAACAACTTTCAAAACGACATTGAACTGTTTTCTGGAAGTCAGACGGTTTCATCAATCTCACCTCCTTTCCTTTATGATTTGAAAAGTGTTTATCCCTCTTTCCGCACCATATAAGGACAGCTAGGTGTGATTTAATGACCTCTTTTGAAAAATTTTTTAAATTTTTTCGGGTATGAAAAAAGCCCGCACAAAACATATAGTCTGTACGAGCCTTTAAAGCTAAAACATAGTAATATTGTATCATTAAGAATCACAAATCACAAGTGATTTGTGATTAATCACTTGTGATTTGTGATAAGTGATTTGTGATTAATATATAAAAGCCCTCTTTAAAGGGCTTTTATGTTTATTTTGAAAAAGAGATAAAATCAATATATCCCTTTTCCCCAATTTTTACAACGGCATTGTAGGGCTTTTTCTCTTTGTTTTTGATTCCTTTTACCAGGGTTTCTTTTCCCTCCAGTAATTCTTTTACATTCGTTTTGGTTAGTTTTTTCTTTCTAAAATGTTCAGCTAAAGTAAACTTACATTCAGGATAATTTGAACAACCATAAAACGATTTTTTTAATACAATATTGTTGCCACACTTAGGACATTTTCCTACAAGGGGTCCCGAGCGCTTAGTGGGAATTTGTACCCCTTATCGATACAAATTCCCCGTAGGCGCTAGGGACCTCTTTAGCTTCTTGGAAGCTGTCAGTAGTATATCTAATAATTTATCTCCATTCCCTTTAGTAACGTGTAACTTTCCAAATTTAAAAAAGCGACTCATAGAATTATTTCCTCCCGTTAAATAATAGATAACTATTAAAAATAGACAATACTTGCTCATAAGTAATGGTACTTAAATTGTTTACTTTGGCGTGTTTCATTGCTTGATGAAACTGATTTTTAGTAAACAGTTGACGATATTCTCGATTGACCCATTTTGAAACAAAGTACGTATATAGCTTCCAATATTTATCTGGAACATCTGTGGTATGGCGGGTAAGTTTTATTAAGACACTGTTTACTTTTGGTTTAGGATGAAAGCATTCCGCTGGCAGCTTAAGCAATTGCTGAATCGAGACTTGAGTGTGCAAGAGCAACCCTAGTGTTCGGTGAATATCCAAGGTACGCTTGTAGAATCCTTCTTCAACAATCAGATAGATGTCAGACGCACGGCTTTCAAAAACCACTTTTTTAATAATTTGTGTGCTTAAATGGTAAGGAATATTCCCAACAATTTTATACCTCTGTTTGTTAGGGAATTGAAACTGTAGAATATCTTGGTGAATTAAAGTGACACGAGTATTCAGTTTTAATTTTTCTGACGATAAGTTGAATAGATGACTGTCTAATTCAATAGACGTTACCTGTTTACTTATTTTAGCCAGTTTCGTCGTTAAATGCCCTTTACCTGTTCCAATTTCGTAAACGGTATCGGTTTCTTTTAAATTCAATTGTTTTATTATTTGGTTGAGTACTTTTTCACTCGTTAAAAAGTTTTGAGAATATTTTATATTTTTGTTCATGTAATCACTCCTGAAGTGATTACATCTGTAAATAAATACAGAAGTTAAACGATTTGTTTGTAATTTTAGTTATCTGTTTAAAAAGTCATAAGATTAGTCACTGGTAGGAATTAATCTAACGTATTTATTTATCTGCGTAATCACTGTTTTTAGTCTGTTTCAAAACAGTAGATGTTTTATCTACATTACGCATTTGGAATACCAACATGACGAATCCCTCCTTCTTAATTACAAATTTTTAGCATCTAATTTAACTTCAATTCCTATTATACAAAATTTTAAGATACTGCACTATCAACACACTCTTAAGTTTGCTTCTAAGTCTTATTTCCATAACTTCTTTCATTTGGGAATAATTCAAGCTGGCGAATCATATAATGTGTACTTGGAATGTAATCAAAATAAAACAATAGTGCTAGATATAAACTCCATGGAATTGGGCGTGTCCGATTTTCGTAGGCACTATAAGTTTGTCGTGAAATACCAACAGCCGAAGCAATTTCTTCTTGTGATGCACCAACTTTTCCTCTGAGTGCGGGTAACTCAATCGCCAATTGAGTGGCCAAGTTCTCTTTCTCATCTTTACTAAAATTCCAAAACTGCTTATAAGCATCTCGCCCTACAAATTGAATCAATAAATCTCCTCCTGGGTATACTCTTTCGTAGAGTACATTACTCCACGAAAAAACACCGCCAAACACTGAAAACTCAGCATTATTTGACGGTGTTGACAATTTATTTGACGGCTAATAAATCAGAAAGCCGTTGCATATTTTCTCTTTTTAAATCCATGGATGGGTGTACATAGCGATTCATTGTAATATTCACGCTGGCATGACCCAATATTTCGCTGAGACTTTTTACATCGAATCCAAGCTCTATGCACCTTGTAGCAAATGTATGACGTAACGAGTGATAATTTGCGGAGGTGATTCCGCTGTTTTTCAATACCTTCTTAAAATGATTTTGCATGGTTCTTGGTTCTAATGGATTCTGATCGCTATTGGTTAGGATGTAGCCAGTAGAAGAAGCTTTGTGTGCTGTAAGAATAGTCATTAAGCCATGGGGTACTGGAATAGTACGGATGGAGCAAGCACTTTTTGGTGTGGTAACAACAATCCTTGTCTTGTATTCACTGTTGGTTCTATCTTGGATTCTCTGGAGCGTTTGATGCACGTGGATTGTGTAATCTGAGAATGAAACATCTTCCCATCGTAACGCACAAATTTCACCTACTCTGAGACCAGTGAATAAACATACTAATATACCAATATTGCAGGAATCAAGATTAGAATACAAGTATTGGCATAATTTTTCCTGTTCAGCACGACTCAAAACTCTCATTTCCTTCGTTTGACGTTTTATCTGTATAGATCGTGCGTCACAAGAAATGGCTTTCCCGTTTCGGGTGGCAAATTGTAAGACATTTCGAATTAGAGATAAAATATCTGAAACAGTTTTAGAGGAAAGTCCATTCTCCTTTAATCCACCAGAAACAAGGAAAAAATTACACTGCGTTTCAATAAACTCGTGTGTTATATCACGCAATTGTTTGCTTCCGAACACAGGAAGTATATACGAGCTGAGAAGATTCCTATATTTGTTGCTTGTAGATTCCTTCACTTTAGGACATATAGCTTGAAACCATTCCATAGCAACCTGTTCAAATTGATCTGAGCTAATTTCTGGATCGACAGTGACAGAATTACTCGTGCACGAACTTTGACTGATAAGTTTTGCCTTGACTTCT